>OGYS01000079.1_pt1 | contig 54127 bp, 56 predicted proteins | sample 1576611 | NCBI WGS metagenome assembly OGYS01 (sample SAMEA3541571, study PRJEB24748) | human gut metagenome | biome: human gut; feature: human-associated habitat; material: faeces | place: China | collected 2012
CCATGTGCCGGCGCTGACTCCATCCTGCTGTGAGGTAATATCAAATCGGCACTTCCTTTTTCACCTTATAGGGGGCGGGGGCCAAAATCTTGATGCCTTTCTCGCCCCGTTTCACATTGCGGTGAAAATCGTCCCGCCACTTGTTGTAGCCTGCCACAAGCTGTCCGCCCTGCATGGCGATCAGGAGGGTGTTGTTGAAGCTGTAACTGTGGAACTTGGACATGGTAGTGAGATAGGCTTTGTAGCGTTCACTCTCGAAAAGCTCCTGTATGCCGGTTTCCAGCCGGTCGGTGATCTCTTTCATGCGCTCGGCGCTGTTCTGGCCGTTTAAGAGAATAGGGGTGACAGGCTGCGGGCCCTTTGCGGGAGCTGCCGCCTCCGGCTGCACCTTGCTTTCCTCCCGCAGAATTTCCGGCGCAGGATAGGCCATCACCCGGTATTCCTCCGGCACTGGCTGGCCCTCATGGACGCGCTGCCATTCGTCGCTGGTTCGCAGGATATAGCCGTAATCGGTAAAGGTTCCCTGTTCCTCGTTGGCGATAAAACTTCCCAGCCGGTCGGTGTCAATGGCCGGTTTCCACGGGTCGGGAACGACAAACAGCCCGGAATCATTCAGATAATATTCCCCCAGACTGCGGTTGTCCTTGGCGTTGATTAAGACAAAACAATCGGTGTTTTCAGCGTAGTCCAAAAGCTGCCCGATGGTCTGCATTTTCGCCGGGGACTGCATGACGGCGTTCAGCTCCGCAAGCTCCACGGCGTCCAGCTTTTGAAGCTGGGCAGCAAGGAAGTTCAGTTCGTCCACGCTGGCGGTCTTGATTAAGTCCTCCGGCAGTTCCAGCGGTTTTCCCTCCGGGGCGGAAAAGTCGCCAATGAACAAGTCCTGCTGGTTGTCGGCGGTGATATGGATTTCCTTTAAGGTTTCCTGTACCTGTTCGGCGGAAGTCGGCAGGGAAAGCCAGTACCCATGCGGCCCGCCGGTCTGCGCCTCGGCGCGGTTATCAAGAAAAATGGAAAATACTTCGTTCACGGGTTCCCTCCTTTCCGGGGTGGCTGTGGTCTGTTGCGGCTGTGCGGCTTCCTCCTGTGTGGGAAGTGCTGCGGCTTTTGCCGGTTCCTCCCCCTCGATGGTATAGCCGGGGAGCAGGCAGCCATTGACCTTAAAACAGTCGGCGTATTCCTTGGGGATGGCCGGGGAAATTTCGGTAAAGTAATGGTCGTGGGCTTTGATCCGGCCATTCAGGTACTTGTCCAGTTCTTCCCGGCTGGAAAAGACTTTCCGTTCCTGTCCGGCGATCTTTTCCATCGGGTTTCCGTGGGGCGCGTTGGTATAAAGACCCCAGCGGAGCGTCCACGAGTAGGGGACGGATTTTTGGGCGGCGCTGTCATACCGGGTGTTCTCGGAAATGGAGTAATCCATCTGGTAAACCATGTTGCTGCGGATATGGCGGTATTCGTCCGGGGCCTCCCACTGGTTTGCGGTGTGGGTGACGGGAAGCGTCCGAGCATATTCAAGGGCTTTGTCCAGAAACAGGGTTCTTCCGGCCTGTTCCTCCCATGCGGCGGCCTGTTCTTTCAGGCGGTCAAACACTTCCTGTTCTGCGGCGGCGCTTTCCGCCCGCAGGGAAAGAAGCTCCGCAAGGGGCAGCTTTACCATTTCGGAAAGATCGGCCTTGCCGCTTTCAAAGTAAATCCGACGCTCGATCCGCATAGTGCTGGCCGGTTCTAAATCGTCGTGGTCGTAGGAGCTGTAAGACATTTTGGGTTCACATCCTTTCTATGGCGGTGATCTGATACAAGGGGTTTGGGGCTTCCCCAAAGAGAAAATCCCCGGCCCGGCAGGTGCGCCGGGTCAGGGATTTTGCCGGGAGTGTGGCTACACTCCCTATGCTTGCTGTTTTTAGTTTTTGCCCCTCTGTTCCACGCGGTAGTTCACATACTTGCCGCCGGTATCGGCCAAAAGCACCGTCCCGTCATAGGTTTTGCCGGTTTTCATGGAGCGCAGGCCCTTTACCTTTGCTTTTCCGTCTTTAAGGAGCGCGGCGGCGATCTTCGGGGTGAACGCCTTGCCTCGTTCCTCAAAAAATCGGTCATTCTTCCACATGACAAACTGGCAGCTTCGGTTTCCGCAGTAGTAGTTCTTTTTGCCCTCGTAGACGCTTTCCCCGCAGCGCGGACATTTGCCGATAACCACACGCTCGGTCTGAAACAACTTTTGCGCGTCCTCGCTGATCTGGGAGTAGCCCACGATCAGGCCCCTTGTCATTTCTGCAATGCCAGCCATGAAGCCCTCCGGGTCGGCCTGCCCCTTGGCAATGGCCGTCAGCTCCGTTTCCCACTGTGCCGTAAGCTGGGGAGAGGTCAGCACTTCCGGCAGCACACAGGCAAGGTTGTGGCCGTCCTTGGTGGGAAGTAGCTGTTTTCCCCTGCGCTCCACAAAGCCCATCTGCACCAGCTTTTCTAAGATGGAGGCGCGGGTGGCCGGGGTTCCCAATCCCTGCCGCTCGGCGTCCTCCGGCAGATCGTCCGCACCGGCGCGCTCCATAGCAGAAAGCAGGGTATCTTCCGTGTAGGATTTTGGCGGTGCGGTGAAATGCTCGGTGACGGCGGCAGTTACCTTGTCAAAGGTCTGTCCCTCGGTGATCTCCGGCAGTTCACGCGCAGGCTCCGGGGCGGTGTCGTCGGCGTCTGTTTTGAACGACGCCTTAAAGCGGCGGTCAAGTTCTTTCCAGCCGGGGGTCAGGATGGTTTTTCCCTTGGCGGTAAAGGTGTTCCCGGTACAGGTGAATGTAGCGGTGACAGCTTCATACACATGGGGTGCGGCCACGGCGCACAGCAGCTTGCAGCACACAAGGGACAGCAGTTTCTTTTCCCCCTCGGCCAGCCCGTCAAAGCCTTTCTGCACAAATTCCATCGTCGGGACAATGGCGTGGTGGTCGCTCACCTTTTTGCTGTTCAGCACCCGGCCAAACTGCGGGGACAGGTCAAGCCCCGTTGCAAAAGGAAGCAGCGGCCACAGGCCGGACACAAGGCTTTCCGCCGTTGGCAGCATATCATCGGTCAAATACTGACTGTCGGTGCGGGGATAGGTCAGCAGCTTCTTTTCATAGAGCTGCTGGGCATAGTCAAGGGTCTGCTTGGCGGTAAATCCAAACAGGCGGTTTGCTTCCCGCTGCAAGGTGGTGAGGTCATAGAGGCGGGGCGGCTGCTCCGTCTTTTTCTCCCGTGTCACCGACACACAAACGGCCTGCGCCGTTTCACAGGCGGATTTCAGGGCCTTGGCGTCGTCTGCGTTTCCCATGCGTTCACTGGCCGCCTCCATGCCGCCCGCCGCGATCTGGACGATGTGGTATTTCTCTTTCTGAAAGCTGCTGATCTTGGCCTCCCGGTCAACCAGCATTTTCAGGGTCGGCGTCTGGACACGGCCCACGGTCAGGGTCTTGTGGTAGAGGATGGAGAAAAGTCTTGTCGCGTTGATCCCCACCAGCCAATCCGCCTGCGCCCGGCAAAGGGCCGACTGATACAGGTTATCATAATCGGTTCCCGGTTTCAGGTGGGCGAAGCCGTCCTTGATGGCCGCGTCCTCCATGCTGGAAATCCAAAGGCGCTGAAACGGTTTCTTGCAGCCCGCCATCTGGTAGACGAAACGGAAAATCAATTCCCCCTCGCGTCCGGCGTCGGTGGCGCACACAAGGCCGGTGACATCGGGGCGCTCCATCAAAGAACGCAGGGTGTCAAACTGCTTTTTCTTATCGTCGGGAATGATGTACTGCCATTGCTGCGGCAGAATCGGCAGGTCGTCATAGCGCCATTTTTTGAAACGCTCGTCATAAGTCCCGGCGTCGGCAAGGGAAACAAGGTGGCCGATACACCAGCTCACCATATAGCCGTTCCCCTCCATATAGCCGTCCTGTTTCTTGTCCGCGCCGATCACGCCCGCAATACTGCGGGCTACGCTTGGTTTCTCTGCAATTACTAACTGATAGCTCATACTTCGTCCTCCTTATTTCCATCTTCACTTGTCATATCCTCGTCCGGCTCCGGGGCTTCGTCCTCGTCGTCCTCGTCCTCGTCCTCTCCAAAGTCATACTCGGCCAGATCGTCATTGCCTGTGGTGTCGGCTTTTTCCTTTTTGAATTTCAGGAAGTAGAGGGCTGCGCCGCCGCCCAGCAGCACCACCACAAAGAACACCACAAGGCCGCCCATGCCGCTTGGCTTTTCCTCCTGCGGCTTTTCTTCCTCCGGCTGGGGCTTCGGCTCCGGCCCGTTGCAGGCGGTCAGGTTGTTTTTACAGACCGGGCAAGCCGTATTGACGGCCCCGGCTTGACACTTGGCCGTACAGGTGCAGACCTCCGGCTCTTTTTTCCCGTCCTCCAACAAGGCTTGCAGGTCGGCGTCGTCCACTTGGTTGAGGAAATGCACCGCCGTTTCCTTGTCCTCGTTGGCCCGGTCGATCAGGATGTAAAAATAATTCCCGGCCTTGGTGGTAACGGTGATAAGCTGCTTATCCCCGAAAAAATCATCCACCAGCGTAGCGTTGCCCTGCGGGGTGACAGGTACGCCCTCCGGCTCCATGCCGCCGGTGGTGGGTTCTTCGGTTTCCTCCGGCACTTCTGCGGGGGCCTCGGTGGTTTCCGGCAGCGGCACCGGGTCAGGGTCAGCGCCCCCGGCGTAGGCGGTAACGGTCGTGGTCGCCATGCAGAGCGCAGCGGCCACAGCCAGCGTCAAGGTGCGGAACAGTTTAGATTTCTTCATTGGCGCTGTCCTCCTGTTCAAAGTCCGAGATCGGAGCCGGGGCCGCCTGCAACGCGCCGCCGCGCACAAAGGCGGCGAACTCCTGCGGGGTCATGTTGAGGCCGCGCACAAGCTGGACGATCTGCAAGTTTTCCTGTTCGGTCTTGGCCGCCTCCAGCTCCCGAAGCTGCTTTTGCAGCTCCGCGATCTTGCCCTTGGTTTTCTCAATATCCTTTTCAATGCGCTCCAATTTGTTCATTGCCATAGTCAAAAACTCCTTTCTGGCGTTTAAGGCAAACGCCCGTAACAATAAAAATGCTGCTGCCAGTAGCTTGAATTGAGGTTCGTGTAGGAAATGGGGTCGCCGCAGTGCAGCATGACCGAATTTCCCACATACAGCCCCACATGGGACATTCCGGCAGTGTCGTAAGTGCCGACGAAAAATACAAGGTCGCCGGGCTTGGCCTGCTCCGGGGAAACGGGGGTGCAGATGTTGTAAAGCCCCTGCGCCGTCTGGCGTCCCACATTCCAGCCAGAATGATTGATAACCCAGCTAATGAAGCCGGAACAATCAAAGCTGGTGCTTGGGGAGCTGCCGCCCCACACATAGGGATAGCCCACATACTTTTCCGCCTCCGCGATCATGGCGGCAAAGGCTTCGTCCTTTAGCGCCTCCGGGGGGATTTCATAGTAGGTCGGCTCTTTCGGGGTGGAGGCGTGGGGATAGCTGCCGTTGGGAAACAGGTCTGGCCGGTTGCCCAAAGTCTGCATATAGGCAGCATAAAAGCCCATCTGTTCCTCGGTGAGAATGTAGATGGGCAGGTGGGACAGGTCAAAGTTTTCCAGCTTCACATTGCAGATGTAATAGGTGTAGGGAACTTCCACGGTATAGGTGTTTCCCTCGCTGTCCGTCCTCGTTTCGGTGCGGTAGCGGGTTTCCGTTTCGATGGTCTGGGTCAGGATGTACTGCTTTTCAAAGAGCATGGCAAGGTCGCCCTGTACCTCCCCCAAAGTGAACACGCCGTTATGCAGCGCGGAGAGGATGGAGGTCAGCACATAGGGGTCATGTTTGATCTCGTCCAGATCGAAACGGTATTCGTCATAGCCAGGGTGCAGGCTTTCGTAGTTGTCAAGTTCGTGCTGCAAGTCTGCTTCCAGCGCGGCATAGGCGGCTTCGGCTCCCAGCATATCGCTGTCCTCGGAGAGATAGGAGGTGGCGGCAAGGCCCGTCCCGGTGCTGCCAAACATGGCGGTGCAGGATTGCAGGCCGCCCATCACCAGCAGGAGCATAAGGCCCACGCCGCCGACGATCAGCGCCCCTTTCCAGTGCCGGGCGGCAAAGGACGCGGCCTGTCTGCTTTTCTCTGCGGCTTTCTTGGCTGCGGCAGCCGTGGTCTTGGCGGTGCTTGCCGCCCCCTGTGCGGTCTGGCCCGCCGCCCTTGCTGCCTTGGCATATTCCCGCTTGATGTGCTGTTTCTGCCAGAAACGGGAAACGGGGTTCTTGGCCGCCTGCGCCAGCTCCGGGTGATCCCGCAGGGATTTTTGATACGCAAACTCGGCGTTGGCAGCGATGGACTTTCGCTCGGCCTTGGCTGCGGCCCGGTAGGGTTTGAGCTTATGGCGGTGGACGCCGCTGCGGATCATGCGGCCCGCCTGCCGTTCCGCCAGTTCCTCCCCCTTGTGGCCGCCCTCCACGCCCACATTTTCGTGTTCTACCTCATGGATTTTTCCGTGGAGGTAAAGCCCGGCTTCCTGTATGGGACGACTGGCCGGGTTTGGTTTGAGCTGGGGAGGGGATTTCTCCACCTTGTCAAAATACAGCCTGCTTTTGGCCTTGCCCTTGGCCTCGTCATAAACGGTTTCCTTGGTGACGACACGCTTTTTGGGCAGGGCTTCTTTGGCCGCTTCCAGCTTATCCGCCCGTTTTTCCGCTTTTTTGATATACGGGGCCAGCTCCGGGGAGGCCCGTTCTTCGGCGGTAAACTGCAACCGGGAAACGGGGCCGGTGGCCTGCGCCACGGTTCCCCCGGCGTCCTTGGCCGCTTTCTTTGCCTTGTGGCGGTCGTGCAGTTCGTCCGCCCGTTCCAGTATTTTTTCCGCCGCGCCCTCCGGCTGGGCGGTGTATTCCTGCTCGGCCTCCCGGCTGGACACATTGACGCTTTCGCCAGTGGTCTGGTTATCCAGCGTCAGGCCGTCGCGGGTCATGTGCTGCGTTACCTTGTCGCGGGGTTTTAAGGGTTCCATATCCGATCACCTCCTTGCTGTCTGTTCCGGCAGCGCCCGGTTTCAATTTCTGCAATATAGCGCAGGATGGGGTACACCTGCGGGGGAACAACTGCGTTTCCCAAAGTCTTTAACCGCTTTGCCACATTCGCCGGCGGGTCGCTGATTAAGTACGGGATTTGCGCCGGTTCTTTGGCCCACATGGAATGTCCGTCCATCTCCGGGGGAATCCCATCAGCCATTCCACCCAGTCGGGATTCAGTTTCACATCCCCCGGCGGGCTGCCCAGCAGTTTGTAAACCGCCCATGACAGCCGCGCCGTCCATACGGTTCCGCTGGGGTTGTATTTTCGGAAGCTCCCGGTCGGGGTCATCCGCACATCGACAGTTTTCCCCACATCCCCCGTGTCGCTGGCAAGGGGCGTGGGAAGCAGCATGGCCGATGATGAAAGTTCTTTTGCGCTCATGCCATGCGCCGACGGCGACAGCAGGAAGTACGAAAACCCTAACGGCGTAGCCTGCCTGCTCCAAGTCAAAAACCGTCTTGTCGAGCCCCAGATGGATGAAGCCAGCAACATTTTCTCCAAGCACCCAAGAGGGGTGCAGTTCCCGGATAACGCGGAGCATTTCGGGCCATAAATACCGTTCGTCCTCAAATCCTCTTTGTTTCCCGGCGCTGGAAAAGGGCTGGCAGGGGAATCCCCCGGAAATAAGTGTGGTGGTTTCTCGTCCTGTTTTTTCAAAAAATGCCTCCTTTGTCACTGTGGTAATGTCCCGGAATTTTGGTACCTGCGGCCAGTGCTTTTTCAAAACTTCCATCGGGAAATCCGCCCATTCGCACTGGCATACGGTGGTAAACCCTGCGGCTTCTGCCGCAAGGTCGATCCCGCCGATCCCGGAAAACAGGCTGAAATGTGTTAAGGCGCTCATACCGTCGCCCCCTCGCCTAACCGGGTCGTCATGATCTGGTAGAGCTGGGTGTTTTTCGGGATGGGGTTCTTAAAGGGCAGGATCACATTTTCGTAAATGAGAAGTCCCTCGCCGGGTTCGGAATTGTCCACATACCGTAATTGCTGGGGCGAAATGTTCAGCCGTTCCGCAAGGATTTTGCGGTCGCCGCTGGCCTGATTGAGCAGGCAGATAAAGTCGCTGTTTTCCAAAATGTTCTCAATTTCCGGGGAGGAAAGCAGGTCTTTTACATTCTGCGTCGCACCTGTGGGAATCCCGCCCCACTTACGAAAACGCTTCCAAATCTCACAGGAAAAGGCCGCCGTCTGTTCCTCACGCAAAAGCAAGTGGAACTCATCACAGAAATACCATGTCGCCTTGCCCTTGCTGCGGTTTTGGGTGACGCGCCCCCAAATCTGGTCTTGGACAATGAGCATACCGATTTTCTTTAGCTGCTTGCCCAGCTCCTTGATGTCAAAGGCCACAATGCGGTTTTGAATGTCGATGTTGGTTCTGTGGTTGAACACATTTAGGCTGCCGGACACATACAGGTCAAGGGCCTGCGCCACCCGGTCGGCCTCCGGGATATGCTGATCTAACAGGGCTTTGTGCAGGTCTGCAAGGATGGGCATATTTTCCGGCTTGGGGTCTGCCAGATAAGGTCGGTAGATCACCTGTACCGCCCGGTCGATCACCGTCTTTTCAATGGCTTCCAGCCCGTTCTTGCCGCCCATGACAAGCTCACAGAACGACAGCACAAAGTCGGATTTCAAGGCCAGCGGGTTTTCGTCCTCGGAGTAATTCAGGTTGATGTCCAGCGGGTTCACATAGTTTTTGCTGGTAGGCGACAGCTTCACCACCTGCCCATGCAGCCGCTTCACAAGGGGGTAATACTCGGCCTCTGGATCACAGATATACACATCGTCCGGGGTGCAGAGGAACACGCTCAAAATTTCTGATTTACAGCTCATACTTTTGCCGCTTCCCGGTGTCCCCAGCTTTAGCCCGTTGGGACACCTCGCCCGTTTGCGGTCGAGCATAATCATGTTGCCGGTCTTGGCGTTGATCCCGTAATACATGGCGTCGCCGCCCTGAAAAAGCTCCTGCGTTACAAAGGGGACGAACACGGCCACGCTGGAAGTCGTCAGGGAGCGTTCAATCTGGATGTGGCTGGCCCCCAGCGGCAGGCTGCTCATAAGCCCCTGTTCCTGCTGGTAGTCCAGCCGTACAAGGGAACAGTTGTATTTCTGGGCGATCCCGGCAGCCCAGAACACATCGTTTTCCAGCTTTTGCCGGGTGTCTGCGGTGTTCAGCACCAAAAAGGTAAGCTGAAACATTCGTTCATTCCGGCTCTGCAAGGTCTTTAGCAGCTCCTTGGCGTCCTGCCCGTAGGTGGCAAGGTCGCTGGGAAGTATATCCATGTCGTAACCGCTGCGGACAGCCCGTTTCTGTTCCTGAATCTTCATGGCGTCAAGGTCGGTGATCTTGCGCTTGACCGTCTTAATGGCGTCGCTCTGGTCGATGGCCTGCACATGGAGGTTCACCACAATGCCGTTTTCCGTGTTGAGAAAGTCGGCCAGCATTTCATCCGACAGCTCCGGGGAGAGGATTTGCAGGAAGCTCACCGCCCCGTATTTGCCGCCCAGCCCGAACATCCGGGCATTGCCGAAGCGGAACGAGGACGGGGCGATAAAGTCCTTGGTAGAAAGCCCCGACGGGGCAAGCCACTTCCAGTCAAAGGAGAACGGTTCCCCGTCCGGGTGGAAAATGCTGTGCATGACTTCCAGCCGTTCCTTGGCGTCCAGTCCCCACGCGGAGGCCCCCATGCTCTTGAAATATCCCAAAAGGTCGGTTTCGATCCGGCGCAGTCTGGCGCGGGCCATTTTCAGGCTGTCCGCCTCAATGGTGTAGGTCATAAATTTCCGCTTCATCAGGCCGTTGTTCCCGTTCACAAGCTGGTCTTGCAAAATGTCGGAATACTCGCTGCGGATGTCGTCGAAGTCGTCCCCCTGCGCCCGGATTTCAAAGCTCTTGGCGTACTGCTTGGGGTCAATCTTGCGGTTGATAAAGGAAAACTGCACATGAATGGAGGCGTCCAGATAGTTGTAGAGGTCGCACAGGTTTTCAAAGATGGCGGTCTTGGTGTCCGCCTGCGCCAGTTGGTAGCTGATGTCCGTAAACTCAATGCACTTGGAAAAGGTGCGGGGCGTCACCCGGCATACGCCGTCCTGATACATGGCCTCATAGGGAATACTGGTCTGCGCCGAATGGGGCTTGCCGTCGCCCTTATACTTTCGGATGACAGCCTGAATCTCTTTCTTTTCGGCGCGGGTGAGCTTGACCGGCGCTTTTGCGCTCGTTTCGTTCTTTTGCTTTTTGGACAATGGCGTTGACCTCCTTTTCCATTTGGGATTGCCGCACAAGGGCGGTATAAGCGTTGTTGGTCTGGTAGGGGCGTTCCTTGGGCTGGATGAAGCAGCACTCGACGATCTGGCGCGCCACCACTTCAAGGGGCTGGCCGTGTTTTTCGTAAAGCGCCAGCAGAAAGCCCGGCAGCATGGCGAACACCATAATGAGCGCCGCCGCGCTGGTCGGGACGCGGCCCCGGATCAAAAAGAAAAGCGGGACGCCAATAAGCAGCGCACCGCCAAAACAAATGAGCTGGCGTTTCGTCAGCCCGAATACTACCTTGGATTTGACCTTGGTTAAATCCTTGGGGACAGTTACATAAGCCATAAAAAGTCACCTCGTTTCTGGTACGGACAGGGAAAAATCGCTGTCCACTTCATTGCCCCACACATCCCAGCCGGGGATTTTCTGTCTGGCAAACAGTTCTGCGCGGGGCAGGTCGCCCGCAAGCTCTATGATTTTCTCACGGGTAATGTCTGGTTTCTTGCTGTGTTCCTCCACCGGGGAAATGATAAACTGATGGACGCTTTTGGAGTAACGCTTGGGATGGCCCCGCTTGGCAAGCAGGCAGATTTCCGCGTTTCCTCTCGTCCAATAGCCCAGCCCGTAAAACCATGTGGGGCTTTTGCGGTTCAATTTCAGCCAGACAAAGGCCACGGTCTTAAAGGAAAAGCCCCATGCCTTAATCAGACGCAGCGCCTCCGGGAGCTGGGGGAAAGTCGCCCACAAAAACAAGAGGCAGTCTTTTTCCGCCAGCGTTTCCACCGGCAGGGCGCACAGCTCGTCAATGCTCATGGTGGGATAGTGCTTTTCTGCTGCACCCTGTACTGCTTTCTGTTCATATCGCCACGGCGGGTCGGCGTAAAGGATGTTGTAGGTTTTCTTTTGTGTTTCTTCGATGGTTGGTATTCCTCCTGTCTGTCAATGTGCGGTAAATACGGCTTTCGATATGCTGCCGGTCTTGAACAGACAGAAGCAAAGCAAAACGGTATAGCCCATACAGCCCCAGATTGCGCCGGATATGTCGTCGGCGGTTCCGATCTGCTGGATCAGCACCGCATAAATCCCGACAACCACCATGATTAAAAAGGCTTGGAAGCCCAGCGCAAGCAGGGATTTCAAGTAGTTCTGGCCCATGCCGCGCCACTCTGCATTGCCCAGCGTGGCAAGGGGGATCGGCCCCAATGCGGTCACGGCGTAAATTTCAATCATTCTTCCATAGGTCACAAGGAAAATGCAGATGGAAAGAATGTTCATCGTCAGCCCCACAACAAGGGTCTGGAACCACAGGCCCAGCAGCGGCCCGATGTCCATTGCTTCAAGGCGGCTTTCCAGATCAGGGAGCAGCGTGTCAAAATCAATGCTGGTATCTCCGATAATCACCCCGGCGCTCTGGTTGACGACCTGCTGGGTGGCGTCAAATACGCCCATGACGATATTCCATGTGTTTGTCACAATGAGGATGGCAAAGGCGCTTTTGAAAATCCAGCGGAAGAACATGGAGCTGTCGAAGTCGTGCATATTGTTCTTTTCCACAATCATGTCGATCAGCTCATAGCACATCACAAGGGCGAGAATGGCCGCCGCAATGGGGACGATCACCGTTTCAGACAGGTTTTGCAGCATGGAGAAAATGCCGCCGTTCCAGTCCTGCGGGGTACTGCCCACATCCGACGCGATTTCCCCGACTTTGGTATTGACTGTGTTAAACAGGCCGGACAGGTTGCCCATGATACCGTCGATCAGGATTCCTTTGATCCATTCCCCGATTAAATCACCGATCATGTGAGGACACCTCCTTTCCCGCGCCCTCCCAGATCAGAGAGGGCGCGGAGGGTTTTCTAACACACATGGGGGTTATCCCAGCAGCCCGGACAGCAGCGGAACAAGGGTCATACCGATCAGGGCAACGCCACCTCCGGCGACAAGCTGTTTCATACCCAAATAGGTGTAGGAAACCGGCTCGATGGCGGGCGGCGGCGTGTCAAGAAATATCTATGGAGTTTTTTTAGAACCGCCCCGGCGGGGCAGGTCAGGCTGTGACCTGCTCCACTTCCGGGAGGGGTTTGAGATTAAAATGAATTTCGATAGAAATGTGTCTTGTTTTATCGCTGTCTATGCTCTCATGGACAACGATTTCTTTAATCAGGCGATTAAGGGTAGCTGCGTCCAGTTCCGTGATGTCGGCGTATTCCTGAATGGCTTCTACCCACTGGCGGGCGTCATACGCAAGCCGGATTTCATCGGCCAGCTTCTTCCGGCCTTCCTCAACCCTCGCCTTCAACTCGGCCTGTTCCTTCTGCGTCTTTTCCATCAGCAGATTGAAGTTTGCTTCGCTGATACGTCCGGCAACCATATCCTCATACAGCCGCAGAACCATCTTTTCCAGAACGTCAATCCGTTCCTCGTCTTTGGCAAGGGAGCGTTCCAACGCTTCCCGCTGGCCTTTCTGCTCGGCTTCGCAGGTGTCGGACAGCTTCCCGGCAACGGCTTCCCCGTCCATCAGGGCGGCTCTGGCACACTCCCGGATTTTGTTCAGTACAAGCCGGTACAGGGTGTCGTACTCAACCCGGTGCTGGGAACAGTGCTGTTTCCCGTAGGCATTGTAGGTCTTACAGGAATAAATCTGCTTCGGGTGCTTCTCGTTGGTGTAGCGGATAGTCAGCGACTTCCCGCACTCGCCGCATTTGATAAGCCCCGCAAACAGGCTGATTTCCCCGGTCTGGCGGGGGCGCTGCCGGGATTTCAGCTTGCGCTGCACGATGTCAAAGGTCTTGCGGTCAACAAGCGGCTCATGCTGGTTCTCCACGACAATCCATTCCTCCGGCTTCTTCTCCCCGATGGTGCCGATTTTGAAGCGGTATTCCTTCTTCTGGGAAGCGATAGCGCCGGTATAGACGGGATTCATCAGGATGTCCTTAATCACGGTAAAGTCCCAGATATACCGCCCATTTACCGGGTCTTTCTTTTCCCACTTGGTTGACACGTTCCGCAGCCCCCGTACCCGGTTCCAGTAGGTCGGGCAGGGGATTTTTTCTTCTTCCAGCCTGCGCCGGATGTAGTTGGGGCCGTGTCCTTCCAGCGCCCACGCAAACAGACGCCGGACAATGGGTGCCGTTTCCTCGTCAATCAGCAGGTGGTTTTTGTCCTCCGGGTCTTTCTGGTAGCCGAAGGGGGCAAGGCAGCCGGTAAACTGGCCTTTCTGCGCTTTCAGCAGATAAGAGGAATGAACCTTCTTGGAAATGTCCTTGCTGTACATCTCGTTGAGGATGTTCTTGAACGGCGCAATGTCGTTGTTGTCCCGCATGGTGTCGATACCGTCATTCATGGCGATATAGCGCACGCCGTGGCGGGGGAAGAAATCTTCAATCAGGAAGCCGGTCTGCAAATAATTCCTGCCTAACCTCGATAAATCTTTCGTTATCACAAGGTTGGCCTGCCTGCGCTCGATGGCTTTCAACATCCGTTTCAGGTCGGGGCGCTCCATGTTCAGCCCCGTGTAGCCATCGTCCTGATAGACTGCCACAACCTCCCATCCCTGCTTCTCGCAGTAGTTTTCCAGCATATCCCGCTGGTTTGCAATGCTGGCGCTCTCCCCGTCAAGGTCATCGTCCTTGGAAAGCCTGCAATAAATAGCCGCCCGGAAGCTGCCCGCCAGTATTGCGTCCATGCCTGTATATTCCATTCCGTTCATCATAACCGTTTACCCGCACAATCCAGACGGAACACGGTCATGCTGAACCTTGTCTTTATTATACTCTAAATCTTGCTTTTTCGCAAGATATTCTTTATCATTTCTCTGGCTGTATTTCTGTGCAATCAGGCTCACGAAAACGTCCGTAGCGTCCAGTTCGCCGTCAAATACCGTTGTGACATGGATTTCAGTTTTGTTTTTTGCCATAGGCAGTTACCTCCATAAATGAAATAAGCCAGACAGGAGAGGGTCGGCAACGAAGTCTGGCAACGGGCTTCAAAAAACCTCGAAAACAATCTCTGTCTGGCGGGTTATTGTTTATTTACTTTTTCTTTTATTTTTCTGTTGCTTTGGTTGTCAGAGGGGAGAAAAGCCCGCAGTTACGGGCTTTTTCCCGGCAACCGGCTCGGCAACGGGATAGCAACGGGGTCGGCAACCGGCTGTGATTTTCCCGGATATTTCAGAAGGGAAGTTCCATCTGCTCCGTGACTTCCACAAATCCGTCCGGCGTTTTTTCACGTCCGTTGTCAGCGCCCGTTGCCGGGGCTTCCTGTTCCCAGCCCTTCTGCCTGCCGTATCCTTCAAATATCCGGGGATTGGAGAAATACTTCCATCCCGTGATACAGTGGTTCATGATGTCATTGACCTCCCGGATTTCCCATTGCTTCGGCTCGTCAAAGGGGTGGTTCAGGGCTTCTTTGAAAAGCTGCTTGGAGCATACGGCGCTGCCAGTGTAGCGGTCAAGGTATGCCTGTATCATCCCGGCCTTGGTGTCCTCCGGCATGAAATCCCGCTGGTGTTCTTTGAGGTACTGTATCATTTCGGGCGTAAAAGACAGCTTAAAATCGCCACTTTTGTAGGTTGTCATGGCTTCCGCCCATACCTGTTCAATATAGGCTCTGGAAGCGGCTTCATCGTCCAAAATGTGTATCTCGGCCTGTCCGGGGTAGACCATGACCGGCAGGAAGCGCCGGTTCCCGGAACGGTCAAGGGGCAGGAAGTCCAGCGCATTGGAAGTCCCGCCGAACACGCATTGCCGCAGCCTGTCCTCCGGGTGGGTTTCGTAGGGGATTTTATAGACCTCCTTCTGGCGGCTTAAAAATGACTTGATTTCCTCTATGCTCTTGGCGTTTGCGGTGGCAATCATCTCCGACATTTCAATTATCCAGTGGCCTTGTAGCTTGCGGTACACGTTATCATCGTCCAACTTCCGCAAATCATCGGAAAACCACTCGTCTTTTACGGCCAGCAGCCGGAAGAAGGTGGATTTCCCGGCTCCCTGACCGCCAACCAGACAGAGCATGACCTCAAACTTACAGCCGGGGCAGAAAGCCCGGTGGATGGCTCCCAGCAGGAACAGCCGCAGGGAATGGTAAGTGAAGTTGTCTGTGTCGGCTCCCAGAAAGTGACGCAGGCAGTAGCGGATACGCTCTTTCCCGTCCCAGACAAGGCCGTTCAGGTAGTCCCGGATGGGATGGTAGCTGTTGGCGTCTGCGGCCAGATCAGCGGCGTCTGCTATCTTTTTCTCGCTTGTCAGGCCGTAGGTATCTTCCAGATACAGCCGGATATATTTCATGTCCGTGTCGGTCATGGCCTTGCTGCCGGTTCTGCGTTTCCTGCCGATGGGCTTTAGAAGGTCAATACGCTCGGTCAGGAGATTTTTTGCAACCGCCCCGGAAAGAATGGGGTCATACTGGAACACGGTCAGGCAGTTGTGGATACTGTTCCGCACGCCGCCTTTCTCGGTGCCCTCCAGCATGGCCTTGACTTCCTCAACGCTCCGGGGCGGGGGTGCGGCTTCGATGGTGTCCGTCACGGCCTGCCGCAGTTCGGGCGGCAAGGTCTGCCATTCTCCGCTCAAGGTTCCTCACTTCCTTTCCGTAGCTGGTAATCAGGGCAGCCCGTTCCCCTATGTCGGAGAACAGCAGCACATCCAGCAGATATTCCACATGGGATTGTTTCTGCAAGGCTTCCACGAAAAGCGGATGCCATTCTTCCTCCGGCGTCTTGGGGGCATAGTCCCGCTTCCAGCGGCGCAGCAGATTGTGATAGTCGGACAGTACCCGGAAGCAATATCGCTCCATGCGCTTAAATTGCTGTTCCGGGCTTTCCTTCCGGGGATTTCGCTTCGGGCGGCTCCTGCTTGGTGGCTCCTTATCCTCATAGGGGATGGAGAAGTCCTGCGCCAGCATGAGGGCGGCTTCCCTGGGGCTGACGTTTTCCAGACGGGAAACAAAGTCAATCACATCCCCGTCTGCCTGACAGCCGAAGCAATGGAAGCGCCGGTCAACCTTCATGCTGGGGTTTTTATCGTCATGGAAGGGGCAGACGCACATCCCGTTTCTCCCTACCAGGATACCGTAATGCTCGGCAGCCTGCCGGGTGGTAACAGACTGTTTCACGGCTTCAAATACATTCAATAGGCAAATCCTCCTGAAAATAGAAAAAGCGCCTGTCATTCTCACGGGGAAAATGGCAAGCGCCTGATTGGTTAAAGTTCCATATCCTGTTTTTGCTGGCGGCGGGGCTGCTGGTGTTTCTCTGCCTGTTCCTCCCGGATACGCTGCTCCCGGCCTTTGACCGCCTGCTGGATGGACGGTTTCTTTCCCGGCTCTGCGGTCTGGCGGTACTGCTCGGATGGTAAAACCTGATTGAGCCAGTGGCGCACATCCCGCAAAATCTTTACATCCTCCTGTACGGCAGTCAGCGCTTCCGTCTTGGAAGCGATATTCTCTGAAAGCTGTGCCTGTTCCCCGGCCAGCTTCTTTGTGCTGTACTTCGCCCCATCAAGGTGAACTTTGAAATACCGCAGGGCAGCGTTGTAGGCGTCCAGTTCCTCCTTATGGTCGGCGGCAAATTTCTCCTTGGGTTTCTTCCAGCGGATAGCGGCATATTTCGCATGAACCGGCTTGTTTGCTTCAAAGTTCCCGATATGGAAAAGCAGCCGGTCAATCTCTTTCACACGTTTCTCCATCGGCCTGATTTCCTCACGGATGGAAACGGCCTGTGCGCTGGCTTCATCCAGATAGGCGTCAAGGCTCTCTACGGTGGAAATCTCTTTCTGCCGCAGGAAGTCAAGGGCTTCCATAACCTTGTTGAAATCGCCAACGGTTCCTTTTAACTTCCCCTTGGAAGTCCAGCCGGTACGTTCCTCGCTCCGTTTATCCAGATACCGGGAAAGCAGTTCGGGGATGGTCGGCTCCTTTGCCTGTTCCAGCGCTTCCAGCAGCGCCGCCTTTTTCTCTTTCAGGCCGGACAGCCAGCCCTTTAAGCTGCGTACCATCTGCCGGATAGACTGCATGAGGGAATTGGCGGCTTTGATGTCCCGGTTCAGGTTGCCGATGTTGGTCTGTATGCCTTTTTTCTCCAACTGGCTGACCGCTGGCCCCATGTGGACAGTGGGGATTTTATCAATCCCCTGTCGGACATAGGAGCGAAGGTCAAGGCGCTCCGGGCTGCCGATGGCTTCCAGATAGCGGTTCGCTGTGTCAGCCCAGCCCTGCCGCCATATCTCAGCGTACTTCTGGTCGTTCCAGTCCACGGTATCCTCCTTGTGGCTTTTCCATCTGCCGGACGCAAGCCGGATACGCTCGCCGTTCTCGTCAAGGTCGTAGACCTTCCGGCTCTTGGGAAGCCACTTGCCCTGTTCGTCCATCGCCCGCATGGTAAGAAGGATGTGGGCGTGGGGATTTCCGTCCCCCTTGTCATGGATGGCAAAATCGGCAATCATGCCCTTGGAAACGAAAAACTCCCGGCAGTAGTCCCGGATAAGGTCGGCGTACTGTGACCGGGGAAGTTCCCTCGGTATGGCAAGCACGAACCTCCGGGCAAGCTGGGAGTTCCATTGTTTTTCGATGGCTTCGGCGGCGTTCCACAAGGTATTCCGGTCTGCGTACTCCGGCGGGGCATGGGGCGGCAGCATGATTTCGGTGTGGACGATTTCGCTTTTATGGGAATAGTATTTCTGTTTCTGGTCGTATTCGGAAAACAGCCGTTCCCCGCTCTGGTAGGCGGCAGACGCAACGGCTGACTGGCGCTTGCTGCGCTGGATGATTTTCACATCAAAGTGCGGGCATGGCAAGTCGTGTCCTCCTTTCTCCCGGCGTCCGGGCAAAAAAAGAGCAGGGAACCTGTTTCAAGATTTCCTGCTCGGTGGTGCCGCCGGTGGGCGGCTGGTATTCAGTTTTGAAAGTTCGGGTCAGGTTGGCCCGATGATGGGATATTTTACAACTCAAAATTCCTATCTCAAATCAAAAAGAACGCTTTCATAGTCCTTTACGAAATACTTTATATTTGTGCGTCCTTTCTGAATAATTGTGTGGCCTTCTGCTTCCAGTTTTTCCTTTTGTGCTTCTATACCGCCGGGATATTTTGCGTTCAATTCCCCGTTTGCCTTTAAGGTTCGCCAATACGGGGTTTCATCTTCGGAACGCTGGTAACTCGCCCATGCTGCAATAGATACAAAAATTCCTGCTGTAATAGGCTCTGTGAAATCCGCTCCATTCAGTTCAGCAAAATATTCACGGATTTTTCCGACAGTAATTACTTTGCCATAAGGAATTAGTTTCATTACCTTGTCATAATCGATTGGCGGGGCAAAATACATTCTGCTTCCGCCATATTTCTCAATGCTTTTCTGGTCGGTAATGGTCTGAAATTTAGGCATATCCTTGCTATCGTGTAGCATGGCATTAAAATCTTTTTTATCTTCATTCGCCATTTCTCAACACCTCCTGCCTTAATTATAGTGGAGTAGACTACTCCATGCAATGAGACGGTTTGAAAATAATCTTGAAAAATGTAATTGTGATTGGATTTGAATAAACTTGCTGAACGGGAACAGCTTGCAGCGCAAGGTGTTTCCGGGCGGCAAGTCCACAAAGGGGTAGCTGGCGGCAGCCAGCGCAGGGGAAGTGTAGCTTCCCCTGTGATGATTGGCTGGAGCCGGAACGCTGCGGGCAATCATCCGCTTTCCGCAGGAAGCCCCGGCAGGGCGCAACACACTACCTTCAGGTGGTGTATAGTTGCGCCCTCTTTCAGAGGGGCAGTCCACGGGCTGCGGCTCTGAAAGCAATCATGGCCGTTTCCGGCCTGCGTCCTCTCCCTGAAAATTACCGTTACCGGCAAATACTTTTTCCATGAGCTGACGGGTGCTGTCTTTGTGGAACAGCAGCTTCAAGAACAAACTGACCTGTTCATCCGTGATGGCTTCCGGGTGGGGAAGGTAGCTTTCCAGCATGGCGGCTCTGGTGCAAAGCCGGTGCGTCCGTTCCTTCCGTGTCAGCGTCTTTATCTGGTGTTCCAACATCTTTTCTTCATGCTGCGCCCTCTGCAGCTTCTTTTCCGTTTTCTCTATCTCCTGATTGAGTGCTTCCAGCTTTTCATTCATAGGAGGCTGTCCTCCTTTTTCGGAATGAGTACATATATCTTGTTGGGTTCCCCGAAGCCCTGACGCACTCGCAGTATCAGTCCGGCGTCCTCCAATTCATTCAGGGAACGCTTCACGGTCATGGTGCTGCGGGCAAGTGCCGCCGCCAGTTCCACGATGGGGAAATGGATAAATAAAATCCCATTGGTGTCCTCTATGCCGGATACAAAAACAATATCCAACATCCGGGCGTACATGACCTTGGCGGTGCTGCTGATCGGGAGCCGCAGCATGGCTCTCGGCAGCGGCATACAGGGCGGCAAGGGGGTGTCTGCGGTCATAAATTCAACTTCCATTCAATCGGTGTCCTCCTTTACTTTTCGTTTTGAGCGTTTGGAAAGATAATGGGGGCAGTCCACAATGACCGCCCGGAAACTCTGCTTGCAAGTACGCTGGCATTTCCGGCAAAGGTCGTTGTACGTTACCCGCCCCCGTTCATTGAGGAAGAAAGACAGTTCCAGCTTCCTCTTTTTCGGCATTCTCGGCATGGTGCCTCCTTAAACAAAAATCCGCCCATTTCAGCCGTAACAGCCGCAATAGACGGATAACAGATTTTAGTGTTGTGTTTCGGGGCGATTTTCAAGGGAAAAGCGGCCATAGAGCCGCCCGGAAATCCCCCGTAGTATTACGGATAGGGTAGACTATGCCCTATCGGATTGTTGTGTTTCGGTATCAATTCGGTGTTCATTTTCGCCGGTTCTCCCTGATGTCGTTCCTGCCCCTGGCTCTCACAACGGCGTTTCGCTCCCTTTGGTACGCTCGTTGCGGTCATGGTTCCTCCATTTCCCTGCCGCAAGTCGTTGCGCTACATCGCCGAGGAGCATATCCCATACAGGCCGGTCATTCGATTGGAATAATCCATCGATGAACTAAGCCCATTATGGCACATTTTTGAGCCTTCTCCCGTATATCCACAAAGTAGGAAAACCGTCCCAAAAACGAAAATTTCCACGATTGCGGAACGGGTATGGTATAATGGGATGGACGGCGGCAGCCAGCCGCAGGAAGGAGCGATGTATCTATGAAAACCCGCATTTCCGTACAGGAACGCCTGAAAGATTTACGGGTGGAACGGGGCTTAAATCTGGAAGAACTGGCGCAGGAAACCGGCATTTCAAAATCAGCCCTCGGCAGCTATGAAAACGACAACGATGAATACAAGGAAATCAATCACGGCAGCCTGTTGAAGCTGGCAGACTTTTATCAGGTGTCCGTTGACTATCTGCTCGGCCTTACCAACAATCGGAAATATGAAAACACGCCGATAGAAGAATTACATTTGAGTGATGAAGTCGTGGAACTGCTGAAAAGTGAACGCTTCAACAACCGGCTGCTGTGTGAGATTATCTCCCATGAAAAATTCAGGGAACTGTTGGCAGACGCAGAAATCTATGTGGACGGGATAGCAACCATGCACTTTCATGACACAAACAGCTCACTGGCTGCTTTACGGGCTATGATACTGGAAGAACATCCCGAAGCTACGGCAGACCGGGCAATCAAAGTATTGGAAGCCTGTCAGGTAGAGGAAGAAGATTTCTTCTGCCATGTGACGCACAAAACATGGGATGCCATTCTCCACGACATACGCAAGGCGCACGAAAATGACAGTGAAAGTGCGCCGGATACCACGCCCGCCGATGAACTGATACGGGAAGTACAAAAGGCCATGCAATCGCCGGGGGACAGGGTTCAGCAATTCACGGAGATATTCTGCAAGGCGTTTCAGCTTAAATATAAGCGGCTCTCACAAGAGGAACGAAGCCTTTTGAAGAAGCTGTTCAAGAAATCCCCGCTGATAAAACAGTCCGGTATGAACTTCCGGCGCAGGCCGTGGAAATGAAAACTGCCGTTGTGGGAATGGTTGTTCCTGCAACGGCAGCTTTGATTATATATGAATTTGGAAATCCTGAAACTTAAACAATCCATTTCCCTGTTTGAGTTTTCCGGCTCTCTCTAATTGTGCAAATCCGGCTTCAATATCGGCTATCAAAGAAACGGGAATATCCAACTGATGGTGTCCGGGCAGAACTTTTTTTATATTGTATTTCCGTATTCGCCTTATAGATTGATAGAATAGCTTCGGGTCGGTAGTTGGGTAAAATGCGTCCAGGCTTCCCTTGTATATCAAATCCCCGGAATACAAATAGTTTCGTTCTGGTTCGTAAAAGCAACAATGTCCGGGAGAATGTCCCGGCGTGTGAACAACTTGAATTTCCCGCCCGCCTAAATTTAGAAAATCGCCATCGTGTAAAATTCTTTGTGGGATACCTTGAAAAATCTGATAAGCGTTAATATCAAAATCTCTTGGAAAATCACAAGGAAGCCTTGTCAAATTATTCTTCACAACTTGCAATGGTATCGGAAACCTGACCGATAGCCAGTCCTTTTCCGCTTCATGTACGGCGATATTATCAAAATACTTATGCCCGCCAATGTGATCCCAATGAACATGAGTTGTAACTGTCATAACAGGCAGCTTTGTCAGAGAGTCCACAATTTTTCTGATGTTGGAAACGCCTAAACCTGTATCAATGAGAATAGCATATTTTTCCCCACATAATAGATAACAATGTGTTTCTTCCCAGTGCTTGTATTCGCTAATAGAGAATGTATCACGGTCTATTTGCTCAATGGTAAACCAATTATCCATTCCGCATAATTACCTCCAGCAACTGAATTTCCAGTTAAAACCACTTTGCATTTTCATCTCTGAAATGTGGTATATTGCCATCTTTATAAGGGTCATACCGATTTTCGTTACAACCAAATTCTTTTAAGAGAGCAATCTTGCCATCTGGCGTCCATTCTATCAGTGACATTCCATCAAACGCTTCTACGTTACCGGCGTCCATCTTATTTTTGAAATACCATTCAACAATGGTTTGATTGCCTTTATGGAAAAATTGCTTGATGTCCCATTGCAAGACAGTTCCACGGGTATTCCATTCCTCAAACCAAAGTTTTATTTTCTTGGAGCCGTGGTACTCTGGCCCCCAACTTTCAATATATACGGCATTATCAGAAAATACATTAAATATACCCAAATCTTTTTTTGCAAGCCACATATCAAACCAAAGTCTGATAATTTTTTCTCTATTGTCCATTTCGCAGCGCCTTCCTTGTCAATTTAATTTTTCAGCGTCTTTGTCCTGCTCTAATTCAATTACATCCAAAATGCCACAATTCAGGGCTTCGCAGATACGAACCAGCGTTTCCATGCTGATGTTTTTGCCTTTACCCATGTTGGCAATCATATTTGTGGTAAGACCGGCGGCAATCCGCAAGTCCTCTTTCCTCATATTGCGCTCAACCAGCGTGTGCCAGAGGGGTTTATAGCTTATGTGCATTTATCCTCCTGCCTTTCTCCCGGTTCCGGGGTTTCTGTTCCCATTATATCAAGGTTCTTGCTATTCCACAAATATTTCTTGACACAACCGCCGGTTCCGTCTGGATTGTGCTTTTCCTTTCTTTTCTTGATTACATCTACTTAGCCATAAGCTGCTTAATTCCCTGTGACTTGCTTGCCGGGTTGTCCGCCCCGTATCCCTCCAAAAGATTGACGCCGCCCCATACGCAAAGCGCGCCGCCGAGGCCCACAACGATGGTCTGCAAAGTATCAACTGCACTATTGAAAAATTCCATAAATTTACCTCCATAAATTCAGATTGTGATGGTGTTTGGGTGCAAAAAAAGCCGCCGTACACAGTGGCAGCCTCACAATCCGCAGACGGCCCGGAGTTACTGGCCGTCCCGCCATTCCAGCACAGCCAGCGAAAAAATTTCGCCCCATGCTTCACACAATTCACGGTTTACTTCCGCCTCCATCTGTTTCAAACCGGCGTCGTCAGGCAGTTCAAAATCGTGTTCGATCATCCACCGCAATGCAACGGCAGCGGAGATCATGCCACGGAAAACAGCCTGCTCCTGCTTGAAATAATCCGCAAATGTCCATTCGTCCGAGTGTCCCATCGGTCACGCTCCTTTCTCCATGGCCGCTTTATTCCGCGGCAAAATCTTCATCCGACAGCTCAATGTCGTAGAGGTCAAAGAGTTCGTCCTCCGTTACCACGCGCCGCTTTTTCCGGCGCAGGGACGACAGGTAGCTGTCCACATCAAAGGTGTTCTTTTTGTCGGCGTCCGAGAGGTATTTATAGCGGGGGTGGCGGGTAATGTCGTATTTCTCACTGAAAAACGGCCTTACGCCGCGCACCTGCAAAATACACTTGCCTCCGTCCATCGTTGCAATTTCGTCTTGGCTCATCAGCTCCTTTCCGAGTTTTTGGTAGTTCAGTCCGTGGGAGGTCTGCGCGCCCCGGTTCTCGCTCTGGTTGTAGCTGTCAATGGTTTCCTTGCCCAGCACCTCCGCGATCTCCTTGGCGTTCTTGCCACGGCCACTAAGGAACAGCGTACAGTCGCAGTTGTCGGAAATGATTTCCGCCGCGTCCTTGTAAATGGCCTTTAGCTGCGACTGGCTCTGCAAAATAATAGAAGCCGATATCTCACGGCTTCGGATGGTGGCGATCAGCTTGTCAAAGTTCGGTATCTGGCCGATGTTGGCAAACTCGTCCAGGATCAGACGGACATGGACAGGCAGCCGCCCGCCGTATTTGTCATCGGCCCGGTCACACAAAAGGTTTATGAGCTGGCTTTGCACCATTGCCAGAATGAAATTAAAGGTCGTGTCCGTGTCCGACATAATCAGGAACAGGGCTGTTTTTTTATCCCCGATGGTGTCAAGTTCCAGTTCGTCGTCCTCCATCAGCTCCCGCACCTCCCGGATGTCAAAGGGCGCTAATCTGGCTCCGCAGCTTATCAAAATGGAGCTGCGGGTCTTGCCCGCCGACAGCAGGAATTTACGGTACTGGCGCACCGCAAAATGTTCCGGGTCTTTTTCTTCCAGCCGTTCAAACATCTGGTCTACCGGGGATTGAAATTCCGGGTCGTCCTCGCGGGCTTCGCTGGCATTTATCATTTCAAGCAGCGTAGTGAAATTCATTTCATCGTCTGGCGCTTCGTACCAGATATAGCCAATGAGGGCCGAATACAGCAGGCGTTCCGATTTGATCCAAAAATCCTCGGCGCTCTTTTCGCCCTCGCCCTTGGTGTTGCAGATCAGCGTGTTTACCAGCTTCAAAATGTCCTTTTCCGAATGGATGTAGCGAAACGGGTTGTAGCGCATACTCTTGGAAAAGTTAATGGTATTCAGCACTTTTACCCGGTAGCCGCACCGCACAAGGAGCTGGCCCACCTCGCCGATCAGACTTCCTTTCGGGTCAGTAATCACGAATGAGGTCGGGTAGTCCTTGGACACGCACTGCATGAGGTTGGGCTTCACAAAGAACCGGGTCTTGCCGCTGCCGGAACCGCCGATCACCAGCACATTTTTGTTCCGGGCGGTCTTGGGGTCTTTGGGCCGGTTGTTCATGGTGAGGCGTTCCGTCTGGGTCAGGAGGATGTTGTTGTCAAACACCGGGTCGATGTACGGGGCTATATCTTTGGGGCCTCCCCAACGGGCGCTGCCGTACTCGACGCCCCGGCGGTATTTCTTGGCGTTCTTGCTCTTGCAGTACACTATCAGCCGCAATGCCACCGCACCGGCCACGCCCACCGCCAGATCGAACAGGTGGAAGCTGGGGGCGGCGCTTTCAAAGGCAAGGGAAAAGCCGTCCGCAAGGTGCAGCAGCTTTTCCGACAAGTCCGCCCCAGCCGCCAGCCGGTAGGTCTGTCCCAGCTTGCCGAACAGGTACACAAACAGCAGGTAGGGCAGGTTGGCGATTATCAGCTTTTTCATTTCCGGCTTCATCGTGACAGCCCCCTTTCCTTGATTTTCTCCTTGGCCTGCTGGCTGCTTCTGGCCGCTGCCTTTTCTTTCAGGACGGCAAGGGTTTTTCGGATGGAGGGGCGTTCCTGCTGTTGGAGCTTCTTGGCTGTAAACTCCTTAAACGCCTGTTCCAGATTGTCCGCCTGCTTGGATTTGAAGATCACGATATACCGGGGCGGATGGGTAGTGCGGTCTTTCCGCAGGGTAAAATCAATGTCGTATTTCTTGGCGCAGGGCTTAAACAGGCCAATGTTGGCGTCGGTGATCTCAATGTTGGACAGGGCGGAACCGTCCTTTTTGAGCTGCCGTAAGCTCTGCTGGCCGTGATGGGCCTTACCCGTCCCTTTCTGCCGGGCGGACAGATATTTTCGGATGGCCGCTTGCAGCACTTGGGCGGTGAGCTTGCCCGTCTTAACCGCTAACGCTATGGTTTTCTGGTCTACTTCTTCCTGCAACTGCTATCCCTCCTTTGGAAAGTCAGCAGGCAGGCGGATGGCTTAAATCCGCACCCGCAGGCCGGAGAGGTCGTCGGCATGGATTCCTACCAGATACCAGTTCTCGGCCATCTCAATGCGGGTCGGCCTCCATCTGCCGCCCACCATCACATCAAAAGTTTCTCCGCAGTGCAGGCCGCCGTAATAGTCCGCAAGGTCAAAGCGGATGTCGTAGCGGTCTGTCTGCTCGTCAAAAATCAAAGCACCCTGTTTCATAGGGCCGTCCTCCTTTCTCGTCGTCACAAGCTCCATATCGCTTGTTTCCACGCAAGCGTGAAAAGCTCGCTCATTTCGCTGTTCCTCCTCTCCCCACAAAATCACCGATTTTGCGGGGTTCCCCAACTGCCTGTGTTCATGTCATGGGCCACCAGCGCCGTGTAATAGCCGTTGATGGTGCTTGGGGCGTTGAACAGAACCGCCAGCAGGTATTTTTTGATGTTCCGTATTTCCGTGGTGTTTTTGCTGATACAGTCAAAGACAAACTCAATGTGAGAGCTGTTCAGCTTCATCAGCTTGGATTTCACCAGCTCGGCGGGGTAATCGTCCCCGGCAATGCGGATAGTCTTTCGGGCGCTGCATACGGTTTCCACCAGCAAGTCCACAATCTCGTCCAGCATATCCCGGTCAATCCCCTTGGCGTACTGGCAAAGGTGTTCATACTCGATGTTGTCCTTGATGATCTCCCGATAAATCTCTACGGCGCTCTGTGATTTCGCTCCCGTTCCTTTCCGTTCCGGCGGCGCAGCCGCTTCTTCCCCCAAAGGAGAGGGAGGGGAAAGGATAGGAATGGAATCGGTATTTGATCCATCTGTAATTGATTTCTCTTTACTTGATCTATCTTTATTTAATTGCGTTGGTTTTTCCTGCGTAGGCTTTTCCTGCGTTGGATTATCCAATGTTGGATTTTCCAATGTAGGTGAATCCGGCACAGGCTGGGGCTGTTCGTAAATGATGTAATCCGCCCCGCGCAGGCGGCCTTGGCTGTCACGCTCACGGGAACGCACGATATAGCCCGCCTGTTCCAGCTCCCGGACAGCCGCCCGGATCGCGTCGATCTGCTCCCGGTTGATAAGGGACAAGCCTTTCAGCGTAAAATCCCAATCCTCCGGCAAGGACAGCATTTGCGACAGCAGGCCCTTGGCTTTCAGGGACAAGTCCTTGTTCCGCAGGTGGTGGTTGGACATCACCGTGTAGCCCCGGTTTTTCTCCACTCGAAAAACTGCCATCTCGTCGTCCACTCCTTTCACTTGAAATTTCACCGCGCCGTCAAGGGCGGTGAGCTTGCCCGGCTGGTAGGGACATTCCTCATACACACAAAACTGGTACTTCCAGTGCGGGCGGTAGAAACGGCAGGTGCCGCAGCCCTCCGGCGCTCCGGCCTCGCCACTGTCAAAATGATCTGCGCCCGGCCTCGTCTGCATGAGCTGTTCAAAGGCCCGGTCGCTGCCGGAAGTAAAGTACATAGGCGGTCGCCTCCTTTCTGGTTTTGGGCGCAAAAAAGCGGCGTCCTGATCTCCCCAAAGGGGAAAAGAGAACGCCGCTGTCTGCGGTGTCGTATTCAATTTTCGATGTGTCACTATTTGGGCGGTGGGCTTCACGGGAGGAAGAAGCGTGTCAAAGCTCAATCCGAAAGTAGTAAATCGGTAGTAAATTCAGTTCTTATATCCCGTGAAATGCCCGTGTTTCCGGGCTTTTTGGAGATAATCAGAGTTGTTACATCAAGACTTACAAATCCTAACGCTTTTGGAGCACGATTTATTCTATCTCTTGCACTAAAATCCAAATTATTTTTTGAACCTTTTCCGTTAAAAAAACCTTCTTGCGATAATAATTCAATAAAATTTACTTGTGTGTACTTGCTCCATTTCTGTCCACTGAAATTGTTGCCTAGCAATTCAATTTCAGGTATCATTTTGAATGGTGTTCTCGGAGATGTTGTGAAGAACAACATTCTGCTATTATTCAAACTTGCCATTATTTTCTCCCATAATTTGCAACCAAAATGTGTTGTGATTCTGATTTGAAGCGATTTCTTATATTTACAGCATAAGATTTTTCATACTCTGCAACAACCAAATCACCATAAAGTTCTTCAGTTAATTGTGTTTTACCGATAACCATTAAAGCCTTACAGTTAAGATTCCTAAAATCTTCCGCTAACTTTCTGTGTCTTTCCTCTCCGAACCCATCTTTCATATTTTTGTTGCCATAATCACTAAAAACGCAATCATATGGCGGGTCTAAAAAGATAAAATCATTTTCTTCAGCAATTGCAAATATATCTTCATAACTTCGATTAAATATTTCAGTGTTTTCTAATAAATTATGATGTGCTTCTGTTAAAAGCGAAGTATTGAAATTTTTATATCTGCCATATGGGACATTAAAATGTCCATTTGAATTATATCGTATCATTCCAGAATAGGCGGTTTTGTTGATGAAATAATATATTGTGCCAAAGGAAAACGATCTATCAGATAATCCGTTGTACATATCTCTAATCTTGTAATATAATTCCTCGTTGGCATCATCTACTCTATCATTAGGCTTCAATGCCTTAATTTTATCAAAAGCAGACCTATTCTTTTTATAAATCGTTTCTATTTCTGACAATTCTTCTTTAATTTGAGGATAGTTGCATTTTACATCCTTATAGAAAGTAATTAAATTAGAATTTATATCATTTATAATTGCGTTATGCGGTTCAAGGAAAAAAAACAATGCTCCGCCACCGAAGAAAGGCTCTATATATCTACCTGTGAATTGAGGTATATATGGCAATATTTGGGGGATTTCTTTCGATTTTCCACCTCTATATTTGATTATGGGTTTCATTTTAACCCTCGCTCTCTTCGTTTACAAATTCGAAAACATCATTGGGAGAACAGTCAAGTGCAGTACATATTTTTTCTAAATTTTTAAAGGAAATAGTTTGATTTTTTCCCATACTTGCCATTACATTTGTGGTCAAATTTGCTCTTTTAATAACATCTGTTTTCTGCAACCCTTTATCCGCTAATTGTATCCACAATGGTCTATAACTTATTCCCATAACCTCTCCTCCAACTTGTTTTTCTTATTATACCACGCAGATTGCGTTTATTCAATGTTTTATTGATTTTACTCAATTCTGTTTGTGATATTGCTACAAAGAGAAAACTCTTTGACTATATTTGCAATTTAATGGCTTTTTAAATACTTACCGCAAAAGAGAACTGCTATTGTTTGATCATGTGGTATATTGTAGAAGTTGCTTTATTACTTAAATCTGTGTTAAATACTGCGTTCCGGGGTTTCTAAACCTCAGCATATTATAGCTTTCCTCCACGAGTGTAGGGACCGCTTTGCCTACGCGCTCGATCTGGCGATCGATGTACACTTTCCTCCACAGGTGTAGGGACCGCTTTATTGCATTGTTTTTTGTTTAGTTATTTCTCGCAGCTTACAAATACACGGTAGGTTCTTTTGTGTACATATTTATTCAGTTATCGTTCCATTCTTGATGTGGTAATCGATATAATGTTTATTACAGAATGCTATTACATCTTTAGCTCTGTCGTTGAAGAACTGCTTATGTTGTGTATAAGCAGTAACCTCGGTGCTGTAGTTCATCCGGCCGAATATAATCCGGTCAACAAAGCTCACTGCTTCCAGCAATGACAACAAATCTTGCTTGGCAATGTTTGGAGTAGGAAAAGGCTCAATGCTTACCCATGTAATGCATCCGGCATCATGTAGAGCTCTTAATGCGTTGAGCCGATCTTGTAAAGATGCAGCGCCGGGCTCCATATATTTTCTAAACTCTTCATTTGTAGTAATTAAGGTGATACCATACTCGTTGTCCTTTGAGAGCTCTGCGAGTTCAATTGGCAAAATCCCCTTTGTAAGAACAGAACACTTTATCCCTGAGTTGTTGAGCTTCTTGATCGATGCCAAACTCATATTCTGTATTTCAGGATACTGGTACATAAACGGGTCTGTTGAAAAACACAGCTGGACAGATTTGATTTTCTTCTTTAACCGAGGGATTTCCTTGTCCAGCAACTCAAGCGTATTTGATACTAAATAGGGCTCCAACCAATCCTCATAGGATTTTATTTGCCCGAAACGCTTCTTCATCATGAAAGCATAACAGGGATATTTGCAGCCATGGGCGCAGCCTTGAATATGATTCATCGTATAGTCGCCATACTCTACACTGGTTTTGTAGAGCATGGTTTTTCTTTCGATGTAACCTTTTACTTTTTTCACTGGGTCAGCTCCTATCAGCAAAACTTATGGTGCTTCGACTTACGCTGGCACCGTGGTTTTGTTTCAACTCGTTCTTTATCTGAGGTCTAAATCCATCATAAGGAAAAACCGGATGACTGTCGAGAAGTGCCCATACATCATTTAGCGGGATATTTGTTTTTCCGTTGAAAGACTTTTGGAGGTATTCGGCGATGTCTTTTACATAAAAACAAAATTCATCGGTAGGGGTCTTGGGGCTGCTTATATTCTCAAAGTCCAGCATCAATTGATTTTCTAAGCCATGCGTATTCTTCGTTGACGATTTACCACCAAAAGTCTGCCACGCAGACTGTTTATACAATCTGAATCCTTTAATGTTGCTCGTGCAATGAATCAGATTGTAAACAATTGCATTTTTCTCGTTAAAGAATGGAAAAGCAGCAATATAGTACTGGTAGCTGTTATTATGATGTAGGGCTTTAATGATGTCCTCTATGCGTTTCTCGTATGCCTTTTTATCACTTCCGTAAGGTATAAGGTTTTCCAAATCTGTCAAATATGTCTGCTCGTATTTATTTCGAGCCTTATCTTTTTTAACCATCTTTACGGCTCTCATAGAATCTGAAACCATGTGATTAAGGATAACCTCACTCCAGTTATTGATGAACGGTGTGATTGCATTCCAGTTAATGGTGGCCTCGTACGGATCGTAAACAAGGAGGTAGTGCTTCTTGCTAGACATTGCTTGGCCTAAACGCTCAGCCAGTTCATTTCCATCTTCAGTCGTAATGTGAACATGAAAATTGTGGCTTTCATTCGGCATTAAGTTTTTTAAATGGTCTGTTCTAGCGGCATACAGATCGCTAAAAAACAGGTCGATCTGTTTATACGGATACTGCCCTGCAACATTCCGAAGGTACTTGGCAACACGGACTGGTGTACCGAACACCTGCTTTCCGTCATCATCAATATATTCTCCGCTGTTAGACATACAGTCAATAAAGACAAGTCCAGAGCAGTAGGGATTTTGAAGTAATTTATGTGCCCACGCCTCTACATACTTTTCGATTAATTCAAACTTCTTAATCGTATGTGGACTAGCATGCTCTATAATAGTGACACTACTGCTCATTACCGTTTTCCTCCTCCAGAATAAGGTTCATGCTATCTCTGATATGCAGTTCAATGCTTTGAAGAGTTTCATCAAGATAGAATTTTCTACGTTCACGGTTTCTCCCTTGGACAGTTGCGTAAGATCCAACTGATGATAGTTGTAGCAAATAAGTTCTTCTTTTATATATCTGCATCTGTGAATACCATAATTTGTAATTCGCCTTCATTGGGATCTTACTTGCTTAAATCTAAAAAAGATAGTTTCAGAATTCGACTTGAATATTATATCATAGAAGTGTGTAAATTATAAGGGGAGACTCAGAAAATGCTCGAATTTGCACTGATTAGCGTTGGAGCTTTATCATAGATGTGGTTCGTGTATTTATTTCAAATTGCCGATGCGCTAAATACTGCTAATCTATACAAGCAGGACCTTCAAGCGCACCTTTGGGAAAAGCGTATTGTTTACGCTGATTTAGCGCTTGGGTGAATTTCTGCTCGATAGTTAAATGTTGAAAGCCGCATTCCATACCTTTCTGCTGCCGTTTCTATGATTTCTTCACTTTTCCAACGCTACTATATAGTGTGAAAATTTTCTAGAAGTAGTGCGCGAATACTATACAGGGATACCTTTCGCTTAGGCATAACGGATAGTTTCTATATTAGCAATGTGTAACAGAATCTGCGTATAGAATTATGTGTACCCTTTTCTGTAAACTGGTCTGAAAAACAATTACCGTCGCGCCAAATAGCTTTGCACCGTAACATTATCTCGCCAATGTGCGAGGTGGAGAACGCTCGTGGCCCGCAAGGCCAGCCGGTCGAGAATCCACGGCCGCCCCTGCTTGATGGCTAAATCCTTGTTCTTGCCACGCAGGACATATGGCTGGTCGAAGAAACTCAATGGCTCGAGGTGCCCGCGATGCTTCTTGTTGAGCTGATGCCACTGCGTCGCAATCTCTTTGTAAAGCTCCTTGCGAAATTTTGGGTCCTTGGCCTGCTCGGTGTAGTACGCACAAATATTCATTGCGTACTCCCGACGCTGGCCATGATAGTCGAAGTTGCGGCCAAAATCCCCAGCGATAAACAGCTTGCGATGTGAGCCGTCGAAAAACTTCTGCACATCTGCAACATCTTTGTCGCAGACACGCTGTTCTTGATATTTGCCACCCTTGCCCTTATCGACAATGACATAGCAATGCCCGTTTTTGTATATAAGCGAATCGCCGCGCAGCCGTTTCAGATCGCCTTCGCGCAGACCGAGATATTTGTTCAACTCCGCCGGTTTACCACCGTAACCACGGCCTTTGCCAGCGCTGCGCTTAAATTCACTCGAAGCACGAATTGGCTTACGAATGTCTTTGATTGCGATACCTGTGGCCTTGCAGATTGGCACCAGATAATTGTGAATTGTTGAAGCGGATTTGCCCTCGGCTTCGAGTTGGTTCTCGTAGCGCTGGATTTCGTCCTTGCCGATTTCACTTAAATTCTGGATACCGTAGCTCTTGAAAACAGCAGCTGCCTTGTGACACCAGTTGCAATAATTCTCTCGCGTTTGAAATGATACCGGCTGAGATAAATCCTGTCGCTCCATCAATTCCGGCGCGTTGATAAGCTGATGAAAAAGGCTTCCGTTGTTATTCCTGTTGCCCATAAAATCCTCCTATACAAAAATTGCTTTGCAAATGGGTATAGTTATCCCATGATTTTTGTGCCTCCGCACCGGGAATTTCAACCCGCCATGACGTTCAACTCTCGCCCGAGAGACATCTTTTTTGTTCGCTGATATTTGAATCAGTGGGAAAGATGATAAACCTATGTGGGCGAATTAGTTGGGAAATAAATCAATTTTCGAACAACCCTACATCTATATGAAGAAAAAATTCGTGAGAGGCTACAATCATTGCCGTGGAAAAGCCAGTGATGCTCTGGTGATATTTGAAAAAACCGATTGAGCACCTGCTTAATCGGTTATATTGCACTTTTTCGTGCAATATAACCTTTAAGCCATTCGCGTTCGATGTGTTATTTACGACCTATAATTGCAGCAGTAGATTGGTGAACGACAGTAAATATTTGTCATGCCGTGCGCTCATCCGAGCCGCCGGTGTTCACCAATTCCGTTTCGATTGCACACGTCCCAACTTTGATTGTGATTGCGTTTTTCATCGAAAACACAACCATGGACGCTGTTTCAAGGTGCATATCGTGCGGTTTTCGTAACCGCCGGAAACAATTACTTGAAACAACCAAAGCCTCCTTTTCATCAATAACTGTCTACAATAAAGATTATGTGAGAACTGATAGTCGTCAAAAACACAACAGCACCGAAAATCCGGAGATTTCGGTGCTGTTAGCGTATAATATGAAATTATTTACAGTAAAAGTGAAAAGAACGAAAAAGTTGCAGCCAGAAAACAGGCGAAAAAAACCGTAACCAGAAAAAATCGAACAAAAACCGTATAAGAAACATCAAAATCATTGCATCAAAAAACGAGAAAAAGACGCAAAATCGAAAAATATACGATTTTTTCAGTCCAGACCCCGTAATCATTACGGTTTTCCCGAAATCATAAAATCAAGGGTCGAAATCACATACGGGGTTTGGTTGCAAAAATGCGGTTTTTCGTAATTTTTGAGGTGTAGAAAATGTCGTCAAATTATATAAGAGAAGATGATAAATTTCGTATAAGTATATAAAATAAAATTGATAAAAGATTGCTAAAATCAGAACTGGATGACATGGGAATTTTCTGTTGTCAATGATTGTAGCTGCTACAATCGTTGGAAAAATCAATAAGCTTTGAAAATTTCAAAAAACATTGCGCCTAATTTTATTGCTCTTTTTCTTCTGTATTATCGCGTGCAACAGTTTCTTTTGCAGCTCGATAAAGGAAAGCGTTCAACGATTCACCTCTGGATTGTGCGTGTTTTTGCAGCATTTCGCGCTCTCCTTTGGGAACACGTAACTTTATATCATCAAACTTATTTTGATATTTTTTCGCTGCTCGAATTTGTGCATCGGTAAGCCCCATAGCTATTCTCCTTTGAGAAAGTGTTTTCATTATACTATAATTGCTGTAATTCTTGCATATGTGTATACATATAAAAATGTACAAATTATTCGATTTGATTTTGTGAAATATTGCGCTTGAATATATGTATACATATAGCTATAATGTTTACAGAAAATAAAATAACGCGGCAGTACAAAAGAGTTGGCGCTCTCTTGTACCTGCACAGGTGGCTACAGCACCTACACAACGGAAAACTCCGCACCGCAGAATTAGTATACCTTTTTTTCGGCAATATTGCAAGCGAACTCGGATTTTCCTCCAGTCGAAATTGTTAGACAGCGTGTAGGCACACCTACACGCTGTTTTGTTTTCAAATACAATTTCAAAGGAGGATTCTTTATGAATTCGCAGCATTTAGTTGGTGGAATTGGCAAAACCACGACCGGAGAGCAGGTGACTGTTATCGTCTACCCGTACCGCCTGCCGAGGCGTTTGAAGCCGCTTACAGCGTGCATTCTTGAAACGCAGAAGGATTTCGGCAACGGAGCGATTGGCACAGTGCTGCTGCTCTGCATCGACCCGAAAGCCGAGTTCGAGTTGGTAAGCCGCAACGGTTTGCGTGTGGTTATCGTTCCCCAACCACCCGCTGTTCCGCGAAACGCTGGAAACCATGCCGCGCCTGTCTGGGTTCGTGCATCTGGTCTACGCCGCGCTGCACGATCTGGCATCCGGTGTCGCGCCGACCAAGGTTTTCGCTTATGCTGTCAACCAGCGCTCGAACGATTATCGCGAGTGGAGCAAGGGCATCGGTGGTGAGGCAGACGAAGTTCTGTCGTACATCATCGCTGAGTTGTCTGCTGACGAGAAATTCTATCGCCAGTTCGCTGTTTTTGCTGATTGAGGAGGTTTTTCTATGAACAACATTACAACTTTTCAGGATGCTTTTCGTAAAATCCAGACCGAGACACCGTTTATTTGAACGATACCGTTCAGCACTTCCGTAACCATGCGATGGAACTCAGCAAGTCCGAGCTGAAAGAGCTGACCGACGTACTTGAAAACGACATCTGCTGTGAAATCGAGCGCATCACCAACGACCTGCGCATCGAGTATTTCAACAAGGCAGACCGTGACTGCCAGCTGGCAACGATGGTTGAACGTATGAACGAGAGCGACCGCCGCACCTTTCAGATTTACGACTTTCTGATGTACCCGTGGCGTGATGGAGCGCCGGAAGCGCGTTTGCTTCTGATTGACTGCTTCAAGGATGAACTGTTCTTCCTCACACCGAATGTAGTTGTTACTCGCCACACGCCGGAAGAGGTCAACAAGGGCATCGTGATGCTTATGCACCTGTTTCACACGTTAACGATTGCCGACTTCCAGAAGATTGCCGTACCCATGCACTGCAATATTGAGGGTTACCTTTATGCACTTTTGACCGGTCGTGTATCGCGCGAACTTGACCCGCTTTCCCACATTGATGAACTCGAAATGGCAGTCCTTTATCGCGGACGGCACAATGATTTGGTGCAGGAATTGTTCAGATTGCACCATCTGCTGATGAAAATTTACGCTGACGGAAAACTGTTTTAACGGTCTTGGAGGTTACGATTATGAATGATTTTGCTATTGAAACGGTACAGTCCCTGTTCGAAAATATGCTGGATGTTCCACAGTCCGAATTAGAAACAACTGTTATGCGCTTCCGCGAGGAAGTGAAAAACCTTGGTGAGCCAGAACGGTTCGCCGTCACCGGAGATTTGGTACTTCGGGTGCAGCAGCTTGCATGGGAACTGGGGGACCGTTTCCACCTGGATTATTGCACGACTTTGGACGAACTGGAGTTCAATCTGCTGGATTTCGAAAGCCAGATGACCGAAAAGGAAAAGCGCATTTTCGATTGGTTCATGTTTTTTCAGTATCCTTGGCCCAATGGCGCTCCAAACTGCGTTCTGTTCCTTGCGAACTGCTTTGATGGTAAGCTGTTCTTCATGACACCGGACATTATCCTCGGCGAAAACAAGATGGAGGATTTGAACCACATGATTGTCATGCTGAAAGAACTGTTTGAGCACGTTTCTGTTCAGGATTTTCAAAAGCTCGCTCTGCCGCTCCATCGTGATACCGAGTGTTGCCTGCACGCGCTCTTGGACGGCAATTTCCCGCCGTGTCTTAGCCCGATGCAGGATATTGACGAGATGGCAGACAAGGTCAGTCATCCACACCCTGATGCCTTTATTGATGCGCTGTTTCGTCTGCATTACACGCTCAAGGGAATGTATCTCGAGGGCAATCTGAACGAATATAGACCGTTCTAAGGCGTGAGGGCATAAGAAAACAGGAGCGCAACAGCGCTCCTGTTTCTATCTAATCACTTCTTAAGGTGGCTTTCGACCATACTATATATATCCGAGGGCAAAATCCCTCAATACACTCTACAAGTATGGAATTTTAATTGAAAACAACGCACGAAATATAGCACCTCAGAATTATAAATCACGAACCCTTTTCCATACGGAAATGACTTTATATGAACAAATTTGCATCTTTATCACTCCGCAAGGGAGGTGATGCTCGATGAAAGGAAGCTTACAGAAAAAGCACGGTAAGTATTACGTCGTAGTTTACCAAAAGGACGAAAACGGAAAACTTCATCAAAAGTGGATTCCAACAGGAATCTCGGAGAAAGGTCGTAACCAGACGAAAGCAAATGCAGCACTGCACCGTATTTTGACCGAATTAGAAGCGCAAAATGCGAAATCGACTTCGTTTCTTGTCACAAAACTCAAATTTGTTGAGGCATTGATAGCTTGGGTTGAATATAAGAAGTATGAAATCCGCACGAACACCTACGAATTGTACACTTTGAATCTCAATACACACATTATACCGTTTTTCGAGAAGAAAAACAAGCTGGTTACGGAAATAACGATAGATGATATTGAAGACTATTACAAGGCAAAATTGAAGGAGGGATTGTCCGTAGAAACGATTAAAAAGCACAATATCATTATTCGTGGCACTCTCGAAAGGGAGCTGGACAAGGGAACGATTTCAGTCAATCCCTGTGACCGTGCTCGTATACCGCGGCGGAAGCGCCCAGACCGGTTTAAGGGACAGGCGTACACGGTCGAGCAGGCCAACAAGCTGCTGGAAGTTATCCATGGTGAAGTGCTGGAACCGGTTATTATGCTGGGCCTGCTGTTTGGTATGCGGCGTAGTGAAGCACTGGGCCTGCGTTGGAGGGACATCAATTTCAAGAACCACACGATTATGATTTCCAATACGGTTACTCAAATGCGTACGCTGCTCATTGACGAGCACACTAAGTCGTTTACGAGCCACCGTATGCTCAGCGTAATGGACGATGTGATTGGATACTTCAAGTGCTTGAAAGCGCAGCAGGAGGCAAATAAGCGCGAATACGGGGACAAGTATCACGACTCCGACTTCGTGTGTGTTTGGCCGGATGGACGCATTATCCTGCCTGGTTATGTTTCCCGCAATTTCAAGAAGCTGCTGGTGAAGTATGACCTGCCGGAAATCCGTTTCCACGACTTGCGTCATACCACAGGAAGTCTGCTTCTGGCACAGGGAGTGAACATTAAACAGATTCAGGAATTTCTCGGTCACGCTGATGCAATGACTACGCTGAACATTTACACGCACACTGACGAGGAGGCGAAAAAGGAAACCGCTGCCGCGATGGGAAAGGCGCTGAAACTTGTCTAATACAATGCTAATGCTACCGCAAAGAATTTAGTGCGAAAACACAGGTCGTGCAAAGTATTAGACGCCGGTATTAGACAGCAGTTTTTCACAAATTACATCACAAAACTAAATACTCTAAAAAGTATAGAAAAAGAGCTGAAACCCAAAGATTTCAGCACAATTCTTGGTGCGGATGGGGGGACTTGAACCCCCACGTCCTTGCGAACACTAGCACCTGAAGCTAGCGCGTCTGCCATTCCGCCACATCCGCATATTTTGTTGTTGAAAGAAGGTGGTGCGAGTGACGGGACTTGAACCCGTACGTCGATCGACACACGCCCCTCAAACGTGCCTGTCTACCAGTTCCAGCACACTCGCATTCTGTTCTCATCGAGTCGCCTCACTGTCAGCGACAAGAATTATTATATCCATGTGGACACCAAATGTCAACACCTTTTTTCAAATTTTTTTGAAAAATTTCAAAACGCGAAAAACAGACGATTTCTCTGCCACGCGGAACAGTTTGTGTGTTACAATAGAAGCAGTCAGAAAATTCACAACAAAAAGGAGGAAGACTTCAGTGCTTTCTAAAAAAAGTAAGGCAATCGGTTTTATCATTATGTCCGCGTTCGGTTTTGCGATGATGGCGGCATTCATACGTCTGGCGGGTGATCTGCCGTTCACGCAGAAAACCTTTTTCCGCAACTTGGTCGCGGTGGCAGTGGCCGCCGTGGTGCTGTGCCGCGAAAAGGTTGGTTTTAAGTGGGAAAAGGGCAACCTGCCGCTGCTCATCATACGCGCAACCTGCGGCACACTCGGCATTTTCTGCAATTACTACGCTATTGACCATCTTGTACTGGCAGATGCAAACATTCTTAATAAAATGTCGCCGTTTTTCGCTATCATCTTTTCGCTCATTCTGCTGAAGGAGCGGGCCAGCGTATTTCAGTACGCGGCGGTGCTTGCGGCATTCGGCAGCAGCATGCTGATTATCAAGCCGGGTTTTTCCTCGGCAACCTTCCCGGCAATTATCGGCCTGCTGGGCGGCATGGGTGCAGGCGCGGCCTACACCTGTGTACGCGCACTCAGCCGGAAGGGCGAAAAGAGCGCCCGCATCGTGTTCTTCTTCTCGATGTTCTCCACGCTGGTATGCGTGCCGTTTATGATCACGGACTACCACCCAATGACATGGGGACAGTTCTTCTGCCTGATCGGCGCAGGTGCGTCAGCCGCTTTGGGACAGTTCGGCGTAACGCTCGCGTATGCCAACGCACCGGCCAAGGAGATTTCGGTGTTCGACTATACGCAGGTCATCTTCTCGGCTGTCCTCGGCTTTTTCCTGTTCGGCCAACTGCCGGACGGTTGGAGCGTCCTCGGCTATCTGCTGATCTGCGGCATTTCGGTCGCGGTGTTCTTCTACAACCGCAATCTGGAGCGCAAGGGACAGTGATATGATCGAATATGAGCTGGTTCGCTCCAAACGCAAGACGCTTGCTGTGCAGGTAACGCGCGAAGGCCGTGTAATCGTTCGTGCGCCGCTGCGGCTGGCAAAATACCGCATTGAACGGTTTGTCGCGGAGCATGCGGACTGGATAGTCCGCGCACTTGCCGATCAGCAGTCCCGCCGTGCGGCACATCCGGAGCCGGATGAGGCCGGGCAGGCTGAGCTTATCCGCCGAGCGAAAATAGAGCTACCGCCCAAGGTACAGTATTACGCAAAACTGATGAACCTGTACCCGACCGGACTGAAGATCACCTCAGCGAGAACACGGTTCGGCTCGTGCAGCGGCAAAAACAGTATTTGCTTCTCATGGCGGCTGATGGACTATCCCAAACCCGCTATCGACTATGTGGTGGTGCATGAACTGGCGCACATTGCACATAAAAACCATGGACCGCAGTTCTGGGCGCTGGTGGAGCGCTATTTACCCGATTATCGTGCGCGGCGTGCCATGCTGCGCGAATGAGAACAGGAAACGAGTATGAATATGACGAATCAATACAAAATTCTGGCATTGGATTTAGATGGAACGCTGCTGGATGCGCAGAGCCGCATCACGCCGGAGAACGCCCGCGCGGTACGCATGGCGCAGCAGGCGGGCGTGCAGATTGTGCTGTGCACCGGCCGCAATGTGCGCGAGGTACGCCGCTTCAGCGAACAGCTGGAAGCCGCACCAGACTGGCTCGTCACCGCAAACGGCGCGGCAGTGCAGCATCCGGACGACAGGGAACCGGCGTTTTTCGACGGTCTGAGCACAGAAATGGTGGACATTATTCTGGACGAGTGCGCCGCCATTGACACCGACCCATGCCTGTATACCACACAGGATTTGTACTACGGACATGCCTTCCGGCATTTTCTCGAGAATCTGCAGCGACGCGGACGGGTTGTCATGGACGAAGCCGACGAGGGCTATCATTTTGTCGAGGACGGGAATGCGTGGCGCGAGGTGCTCGCGCGCGAGCCGCGCCCGTTCACCAAGGCGATTCTTTATCACGATGACCCGAATGCGATCGCGCCGCTGACAGCTGCACTCGATAAATACGGCATTTTCGAGCTGGCACCGTCCGTCATGTATGGCGGAGAGCTGCGCAATGTCGAGGTCAACCGCGTGGGTGTGCACAAGGGACGCGGACTGGAATGGCTGGCGCATCACCTCGGCTGCACGCTGGCCAACGTCATCGCTATCGGTGACAGTGAAAACGATCTGACCATGCTGCAGATGGCGGGACTGGGCGTCGCCATGGCAAACAGCGAGCCGTGCATCTGCGAAGCAGCGGACGTTATCACCGGCAGCAATATGGAAAACGGTGTCGCACAGGCGATTTACCGACATATTCTGGGGGAATGAACGATGAAAAAAGTAGTGGCAATCGGCGAACTGCTCATTGATTTCGTACCGCAGCAGCGCGGCTGTGCACTTGATGAGGTCGTGCAGTTTGAGCGTGTCGCGGGCGGTGCGCCGGCCAATGTTGCAACCGCAGTGGCGCGTCTCGGCGGCAGAGCGCAGATGATTTCACAGGTGGGAGAGGACGCATTCGGTACGCACATTCTCAAAACGCTGCGCGCAAACGGCGTGGATACCTCGAGTGTGTTCCGCACCGAACGGGCGAATACTGCGCTGGCGTTTGTTTCACTTGATAAGAACGGCAACCGCGAGTTTTCCTTCTACCGCAATCCCTCGGCAGACCTGTTTCTCGATGAAGCACAGATCACGCCGGATATTTTCGCGGACTGTGCCGCGCTGCACTTCTGCTCGGTCGATCTGGTGGATGCACCTGTCAAGCAGGCACATCGCAAGGCCATCCGGCTGGCAAAGGACGCAGGCGCGTTTCTCTCGTTCGACCCGAACGTGCGCCTGCCGCTGTGGGACAGCCCGGAAAGCTGTCAGGCAGCAATTCGTGAATTTCTGCCGTGTGCAGACCTCGTGAAGCTGTCGGATGATGAAGTTGAATTCTGCACCGGCTGCAAAACCGAGAGGGAAGCGGCAGAACTTCTGTTTTCGCAGGGCTGCAGGCTGCTGCTTGTGACACGCGGCGCGGACGGCGCGGCAGTCTACACGCCGAACGCGAGCGCCGAGACCGAAGCACTGCCGGTGACGGTCGCGGATACCACCGGAGCGGGCGATTCGTTCATCGGGTCGTTCCTGTATCAGCTTACCCGTGACGGTGTGACAGCGGAAACGCTCGCTGACATCCCGCAGGAAAAGTTCGCGGATTATCTGACATTTTCGTCCGAATGCTCGGCGTATACCGTGCAGCATAAGGGCGCGGTTATGCCAACAGAAGAAGAATTGAAAATGGAAAATGGAGAATGAATGTGTCCGCCCACAGGGCGGCAATTCAATAACACGCTTTGCGCGTAACCGCAGTTCTTAATTCGCCATTCTCAATTTTTCATTCACCTGCCACTAAAATTTATTGCACAATGTGTGCAAACGTGGTATAATTTTGAGGTTATAAAGAAATGATAACGATTCTTGGCATCGACCCGGGCTATGGCACGATTGGCTACGGCGTGGTGCGGTTCGATAATATGAAATTTACGCCGGTGCAGTACGGTGCGGCAAAAACCGCTCCCGGAATACCAATGCACCTGCGCTTATGTGAGATTTACGATGATATCTGTACGCTGGTGGACACATTTCACCCGGACGAGGTGGCAATCGAGGAGCTTTTCTTCTCGAAAAACGTCACAACCGGCATTCAGGTTGCGCAGGCGCGCGGTGTAATTCTGCTGGCGCTGGCCCAGAAGGGACTGCATCCGGTATCCTATACACCAAATCAGGTGAAGCTGTCCGTTGTCGGCTATGGCGGCGCGGAGAAAAAACAGGTGATGGAAATGACAAAAAGCATTCTCCATCTCACCAAGCTGCCGCGTCCGGACGATGCCGCGGATGCGCTTGCGCTGGCCATCTGCCACGGGCATTCCCGGCAGGCCATGCGCTATGAAGGCTTATTATGAGGTTTAAATAGATGTTTTATTATGTAGACGGCACGGTTTCCGTGCTCCAGCAGGGGCTTGTGGTGATCGACTGCGGCGGTGTAGGCTATGCCTGCCACGCTTCGCAGAACACCATCGGCAAGCTGAAAACCGGCGAAAAAGCGCGTCTGCTGACCTGGCTCAATGTCCGTGAGGGCGTGTTTGAGCTGTACGGTTTTATCGACGAGGAGGAGAAATCCTGCTTCCTGATGCTGACCAGCGTTAACGGTGTTGGCCCGAAGGCGGCGCTGTCCATCCTGTCGGTCGCACCGCCGGACAGACTGGCGCTCAGCATCATCACCGGCGATGAAAAAATGCTCATGCAGGCGCCGGGCATCGGCAAGAAGATCGCACAGCGCATTGTACTCGAGCTGCGCGACAAGATGAGCAAGGAGCAGCTGGAGACCGCATCTGCAGCGTCTCCGGCGGCGGCAGCCGCCGTTTCCGGCGGTGTCAACCACACGCAGGAGGCAGTCGCGGCGCTTATGGTGCTCGGCTATACGCAGGCAGAGGCGCTGCACGCGATGGAGGGTCTGGATGCTGCCGGCATGGAGGCGGACGAGATCATCCGTCAGTGCTTGAAAAAGCTGGTCAAGTCCTGATTTTGGACGATAAAAGCCTGATCAAGTAGGAGAGTGTACCTTTGAGTATTGAATTTTCCGGCGGCATGACGGATGATGAGCGCATCATCTCCACCCGCCAGCTCAGCGAGGACGAGACCGAGAATTCGCTCCGTCCGAAATCCATGGCGGACTATATCGGTCAGAAAAAAGCCAAGGAAAACCTGAGCATTTACATACAGGCCGCGAAAATGCGCGGTGAATCGCTCGACCATACGCTGCTGTACGGTCCGCCGGGTCTGGGCAAGACCACACTCGCGGGCATCATTGCCGCAGAAATGGGCGTGAATATCCGTGTTACGAGTGGTCCGGCGATCGAAAAAGCGGGAGATTTGGCGGCTTTATTGACAAATCTCTCAGAGAATGATATTTTGTTTATTGACGAGATCCATCGTCTCGACCGTGCGGTAGAGGAGATTCTCTATCCTGCGATGGAGGACTATGCACTCGATATCATCATCGGCAAGGGGCCTTCGGCGCGCTCGATCCGTATCGACCTGCCGAAATTTACGCTCATCGGCGCGACTACGCGTGCCGGTCAGATGACGAGCCCGCTGCGCGACCGCTTCGGCGTCATGCTCCGTCTGGAGCTGTATTCGCCGGAGGAGCTGTGCGGCATTGTTGAACGCTCGGCAGGCATTCTTAATGTACCGTGCGAGCACGAGGGCGCATTCGAGATTGCGCGGCGCAGCCGTGGTACGCCGCGAATCGCCAACCGGCTTCTGCGCCGTGTGCGAGACTTCGCACAGGTAATCGGCACCGGTACGATTGACAGAAAAAGTGCCGACATTGCGCTTCGCGCACTCGAGATTGATGAGTTAGGTCTGGATAACGTAGACCGCAGAATGCTCAAAAGCATTATCCAGAACTACGGCGGCGGTCCAGTCGGACTGGACACGCTGGCCGCGACCATCGGCGAAGAAGCAATCACCTTGGAAGATGTTTATGAGCCGTATCTCATGCAGATCGGCTTTCTCAGCCGCACGCCGCGCGGACGCTGCGTGACGCTGCAGGCTTACCGTCATTTAAATCTGGAACCGGCGGACGGACAGCAAATGCTGTAATGCAATCGTTTCCCCGCCTTTATCATACAAGAAAGTTAGGTGTTTCATTTGGGTAGATATTTTGGAACAGACGGCGTTCGCGGTGTAGCGAACTCGGAACTTGATGCACTGCTGGCATTCAAGATCGGCGCGGCAGCGGCATACGCACTTACGCAGGAGTCTGCACACGGCCGCAAGGCGAAGCTGCTGATCGGCAAGGACACCCGCGTATCCTCGGATATGCTGGAGAACGCGCTCGTCGCGGGCATCTGCTCGGTTGGCGCGGATGTAGAGCTGCTCGGCGTTATCCCGACGCCGGCGGTCGCTTTCCTCACCATCAAGCACAAGGCAGATGCGGGTATTGTCATTTCCGCAAGCCACAACTCCTTTGAGTACAACGGCATCAAGATTTTTGCAGGCAACGGCTACAAGCTGCCGGACGAAACCGAGGCAAGAATTGAGGACCTGATCGACGATTTCGAGTCTATTCCGAAGATGACCCACGAGAAGATCGGCCGTGTACTCAAAAGCGAGATCGATCCGGTAGTCGAGTACACCGACCACCTTGCAGATACCATCAAGGGCGACCTGTCCGGTCTGCGCGTGGCGGTGGACTGTGCAAACGGCTCCTCCTCCACGACGGTGGAGCGCCTTATGCGTCTGGTCGAGTGCAAGGCGGAAATTCGCTTCTATGAGCCGGACGGCATCAACATCAACGATAACTGCGGCTCCACCCATCTCGGTCAGCTGAAGGAGCGTGTCCGCTCAGGCAATTTTGATCTTGGCGTTGCCTTTGACGGCGATGCTGACCGCTGCCTGATCGTAGACGAGACCGGCGAGGAGCTGGACGGCGACCGCATTATGGCAGTCTGCGCGGCGCACATGAAGAAGGAAGGCAAGCTGCGCGGCGGCGCATTTGTTGCCACCATTTTGTCCAACATGGGTCTGCACGCCTACGCCGATAAGAACGGCATGAAGATCGAGTGCTCCAATGTAGGTGACCGCTATGTGCTCGAAATGATGCTCAAGAAGGGCTACATTCTGGGCGGCGAGCAGTCCGGACACGTTATTTTTCTTGAGTATGCGTCCACCGGTGATGGTGAGCTGACTGCACTGCAGTTTATGTCTATCCTCAAGGCGAGCGGCAAGAAGTGCTCGGAGATCGCAGCTGAGGTTGAGCCGTGGCCGCAGCTGATGATCAATGTCAAGGTGCCGAACGATAAGAAGGCTACCCTGCAGCAGCTGCCCGAGGTCAAGGCGGCTATCGATGCGGCTTCCGCAGAGCTGGGCAATAACGGCCGAATCCTGGTTCGCCCGTCCGGTACGGAGGCGCTTGTGCGCGTCATGGTAGAGGGCACGAACAGTGAGCAGGTAGATACTTTGGCAAAAAAGGTTGCCAAAGTCATCGAGTCTGTTGTATAATATAAAAGAGCCAACGGGAGTGGGTGTGGTTTGCACACCCACTTTCTTCATTCTGAATAGGGAGGTGGGAGCATTTGCGCACAATTCCATAACATGCTAAGCGCCAGAACTGCGGTGCAGCCGGTATCGCAGTTGACGAGGAAAGGGTTAATCGAAAGTATTCGGCGGGTGCCCTTCGGTCACAAGTGGGTTGATCGTCAGCAGGCTGTTAAAACATACGGGCGACCGTATCGACAGAGCAGTTATGCGTAACGCACTATTTTTATACCCAAAATTAGAAATTCACCGCATATATTGAGGTAAGGCAATACGGAATAATTAAACAAGAGCGATTTGTGAGAGAGTTTTACGGACCAATAAGGCGTGTTTGGCGGTAATGCTTGATGTATTATCGTAAAATCGCAACGCAGTCAGGACGTAAAATCTTCACAAAGCGGCGCGGCAGCGCGACCGGAGTTCGTGCAAGAAGCCGCAGCTTTCATTGTTCCGTGCTGCCTAAGGCTCATACTGAAATGTTGCGGAAGATATGTTATATTTACCGTTGCAAAGGAGTATTATTTTATGTGTGGAATCGTTGGATTCACCGGACGCGAGAACGCGCTTCCGATTCTCATCAAGGGTCTGTACAGTCTGGAATACCGTGGCTATGACTCTGCCGGTGTGGCTGCCTTCACGAAGGACGGTCTGCGCGTTGTCAAGGCGCGCGGCCGCATTGCAAACCTTGAGGAGAAGATCAAGGAGGAAGGCGGCGACATGTACTGCACCTGCGGTATCGGTCACACCCGCTGGGCAACGCACGGTGAGCCGTCCGACCGCAACTCACATCCGCATCTGGGCGGCAAGGGCAAGGTAGCAGTTGTACACAACGGCATTATCGAGAACTACAAGGAGCTGCGTGAGCGTCTGGAGGCACACGGCTACGAGTTTAAGTCCGAGACCGATACGGAGACTGTCGCGCACCTCGTGGACTATCTGCACACCGGCAAGCAGGAGGATCTGGCAAAGACCGTTCTGCAGGCCGTGCAGCGTCTGCGCGGCTCTTACGCACTGGGCGTAGTCTCGATGGATAACACGCAGGAGATTGTTGCTGCACGCCGCGGCAACCCGCTGGTTATCGGTATCGGTGAGGGCGAGAACATGATCGCATCCGATATTACCGCTATTATCAATCGCACCAAGCGTTACATTATTCTGGATGATAACGAGGTTGCAATCGTTCGCCCGGACAGCGTAGTTGTCATGAACGAGTTCGGCGATACGGTAGAGAAGGAAATCATGACCGTAACGTGGGATATGTCCGCAGCGGAAAAGGGCGGCTACCAGCACTTTATGCTCAAGGAGATCATGGAGCAGCCCAAGGCAGTTGCCGATACGGTTAAGCCGCGTATCAAAAACGATGCGGTTGTATTCGAGGACAACGGTCTGACCGACGAGCGTCTGCGTGAGATCGAGCATATCCATATCATCGGCTGCGGCTCTGCACTGCACGCAGGCATGGTCGGCAAGCGCGTGATTGAGGCGATGTGCCGCATTCGCTGCACGGCAGAGGTTGCCAGCGAGTTCCGTTATGAGAACCCGATCATCGGTAAAAAGGATATGTGCATCGTTATCAGCCAGTCCGGCGAGACGGCGGATACGCTGGCTGCCATGCGTCTGGCCAAGCAGGCAGGTGCGTTCACGATTGCGATCGTAAACGTCGTTTCCTCGACGATTGCGCGCGAAGCAGACGGTGTGCTGTATACCTGGGCCGGCCCGGAGATTTCGGTCGCCACCACCAAGGCGTACTCCGCGCAGCTCTCCGCGCTGTATCTCATCTCGGTTAAGATCGCGCGTGTGCGCGGCCTCATCTCCATCGGTGACGAGCGTGCGCTCTGCGCTGAGCTCCAGCGCCTGCCGGAGTGCATCGAGCAGACCCTGAAATGCCAGTCGGATATGCAGCGTATCGCTACGCTGTATGCAAACCGCTCGAGCGTGTTCTTCCTTGGCCGCGGGCTGGACTATGCCGCCGCGCTCGAGGCTTCGCTCAAGCTGAAGGAAATTTCCTATATTCATTCGGAGGCGTACGCTGCCGGTGAGCTTAAGCACGGCACCATTTCTCTGATCGAGGAGGGTACTCTGGTTGTTGCTCTGGCAACGCAGCCGGCACTGTTTGAGAAAACAGTCTCCAATATCCGTGAGGTTGTAGCGCGCGGCGCAAGCGTCGTGCTCGTCACCACGGACGATTTCACCGGGGATGAGTCGGTCTGCCAGCACATCGTGCGCCTGCCGAAGTGCCTGTATGAATTTTCCGCTTCGCTTTCGATTATTCCGATGCAGCTTTTGGCATACTATATCGCAGTGGAGCGCAACTGTGATGTCGATAAGCCGCGCAACCTGGCAAAGTCGGTAACTGTAGAGTAAAACGTCAACAATATTGTCATAATTACACAAAAATAGAAGCGTGTTTTTGTGTGATATAGGTAAAGATGACAATCGTTTCTTGACATTTCCAATTCTACCGCGTATAATAGCTATTGACATGAGAAATGATTATCAAATACAGCCATCGAACGGGATTCCGGATGAAAAGCTGTGCCGTCTGGCACGGCAAGGAGACGGACCTGCGATGGAGAATCTGATCCGTCGTTATACCCGTCTGGTCAAGACCTGTGCGCGGCCCTACTTTCTGGCAGGCGCCGATGCAGAGGATCTGATGCAGGAGGGCATGCTCGGGCTGCTGAATGCCGTCCGGGAGTACGACGAGAGCAAGGGCATACCCTTTGGAGCGTTTGCACGGTTGTGCATCACGCGGAAGATTTATTCCGCAGTGAAGGCGGCAGCGTCGCTCAAGCACGACCCGCTCAATCAGTCCATGTCAATCGATCGACCTCTGTTTGAAGACCTTGCGGAATCGCGTACCCGGGTAACTGCACCGAATGGTGATCCTGAATCGCTTGTTATCGGCAATGAGGAGAGGGAAGAGCGGAAAAAGAAGCTCTACTCGCTTTTGTCTGAATTTGAGGCACAGGTTTTGACGTTGTTTTTGGACGGCTTATCGTATGAAGAGATGTCCGAAGCGCTGCACAAACCAATCAAATCTGTGGATAATGCCGTCCAACGCATCAAGCGAAAATCGGCAGCCATTAAACCTATTTAGGCGATAGCAGGCGCAGTGTCTGTACGCATATATTTCAAGTTTCCCGAGGGAACAGTATCAAAGAGAGGTAAAAACCATGTACGAAGACAAGACTTTAGTATGCAAGGAATGCGGTAAGGAGTTCGTGTTCACCGCCGGCGAGCAGGAGTTTTACGCAGAGCGCGGTTTCCAGAACGAGCCGCAGCGCTGCAAGAGCTGCCGTGACGCGCGCAAGAACGCTGCACGCGGTCCGCGTGAGTTCTTCACCGCTACCTGTGCTGCTTGTGGCGGCGAGGCTCGCGTTCCGTTCGAGCCGAAATCTGACCGCCCGGTATATTGCAGCGAGTGCTTCGCAAAGATGCGTGAGCAGTGATACCGTAACGATAAAAAATCAATAAATGACACGTTAAAAGTGCCAGTAATGACTTTTCTCATTGCTGGTGCTTTTTTCTTTGCCCAAAGGAAAGGAATCGGCAAGGGAATGTGTGTTCCGAAAAATGATAAAGAAATGAAGAATCGGATCCGCAGGCGAAGGGCGGCTTGCGGCAAAAGAAAACCTCTGCTCAAAATGAGCAGAGGTTTTCTTTTGATTTTAAGCAATAACATCGTATTTCAGGATTAAGCCACGTTTCTGCCGGTCGTCAAGGTCAGCAATAGCGGCATCAATACTGGGAAATAAGCAAGGGCAGATATGGCCTTTGCTAAGATTCACGAAGCTGTACATGTTTGTTCCCTTGTGGGGGAGCAGAAGTACGTCCAGCGTTTCGTTGCGCTTAAAAATGCAGAAATGCATAGAGAAGATCCTTTACTTGGCTTCGTTGATGGTAAGCAGCTCCTCGATCGTCTCTTTCTGCCGGCGAAGAAAGCCGAGATAGAAACCGTCAGAAACGGAAAATGCGATGAATGCTGCGTGCAGCAGAAGGGCTCTGATATGTATGAGAAGAGCTATAATCTCCGCGATGTTCATATTTTTTGATGTGTAGAAGGCATAGGTGGGATTGGTGAGAAGCAGATAAAAGTCCCTTAAGATAAACGCACTAACCGGAATCAGGGCGAACGATAAGGCAATCCAAACGCGGGTGTCTTTCTTAAGGGCCTCGTATAAATGCAGAATGTCGGCGTGCTTGGATTCCAGTTCCTCGTGCGAAAAGCGGGAATAGTAATCCAAGTCACATAGTTTCTGGTACTGATGAATTCGGCTGCGCCGTTTTCATCGGACTTTGATGGTATATTGCTGGGCATAGGCGATAACTCCTGTAATTGGGGTAGTTCTTGATAAAAAGAAAAGGAAGACCCTAAAGAGCCTTCCTTATCGAAAGTGTCGGTAATGAAATTCTCATTACCGGCACTTTTTATTTGTCCGCAGTAAAAATAGGCCTCAAATAAGGAGGAAAAAGGTGTGAAAAATGAAAAAATGATCTATCTCCCATATGTTCGTTTTGAGCAGGAAGAAGGAGAAGCGGAGGGTATCGGCTGGTACTTTACGCAGTACAATGCCGAAACTGGAGAAGGTAAAGGCTGGCACGGAACAGAGTTCATGCCGGATTACTTCTTTGAAACGAACTGCGAGTGCGGCGAACCGGAAACAAAGTTCTTTGACGTGCATATCAATGAGCCGATCGAGCAGTGGAGTTGGCCGGAACCGCCGGATGACGATGCGTTCACGAACTACGATGCGTGTTCCAACACAACGCGGGTTTCGCTGTCAAGTGCCTTCAAGTGCTCGGCGAGAGAAGCCAATCCTCCCGCGTTGCGGACAACATCCAACGGCAGCTGAACAACCTCGCCCAAAGAACGAAGCGATGCAGCCGTGCTCTTTCTGCTTGGAACATCAATACCCACTGTGTTCATAGAAACACTCCTGTTTGGAATTTGCAATGGACAACGCCCTCTTTACCCATTGCCGATTCTATCTGTTTGCCTACATGAATGCGCTGGCTCTACCTGCACAAATCGAACACTGCTTTAATCCGCACACGGCGCGGGAAAAAGGTTTAGTGGCCTACGGGCAAACCTTGGTGTCTCCCTCTTGCGCCCATGCAGGGCAGGCAAGAGCGTTATCGCTTCTCAAGCGATAACGCTCCGAATAGCGGCATTCAGAAAACCGCGTTATCTCGTCGCAAATCTTGACAAAATCCTTAAAAACCGATACAATATAAAGGTTAAAAAGGACTTTCGGCTCCTGCTATGACGGCGGGAGCCTTTTTGGAGGAAACACGATGGAACTTACATTATGCTGTCCGACTTTATTCGGGCTGGAGGGCATCGTCGCGGACGAGCTGCGCTTCGGCGGCAGGCTGACCGACGTGCACGCGGAAAACGGCCGCGTGCTGTTCACCGGTGACGAAAACACGCTTGCATGGGCGAACCTGAACCTGCGGTGCGCCGAGCGTGTGCTCATCCGCATCGGCACATTCAAAGCCAAAACGTTCGACCAGTTGTTCGAGGGCGTAAAAGCACTCCCGTGGGAGCAGTTCATTTCGGCAGACGGCGCATTTCCGGTCAAGGGTCACAGTCTGGACTCCACGCTGCACTCGATTCCGGACTGCCAGAAGATCATCAAAAAGGCAGTCGTATCGCGCCTGGGCGCGAAGTACGGTCAGACCTGGTTTGATGAGATTGGTGAAAAGTATCAGATTCAGTTCGCCATCATGCACGATGTGGCTGAGCTGTACCTCGATACCTCGGGTGCCGGTCTGCACAAGCGCGGCTACCGCGCCAACAGCAATGCGGCGCCGCTTCGTGAGACGCTGGCGGCGGCTATGGTCAAGCTGGCGCGCTGGCGCGGGCGCGATCCGTTCCTCGACCCGTTCTGCGGCTCGGGCACGATCGCGATTGAGGCGGCCATGATCGCGCAGCGCCGTGCCCCCGGTCTGCTGCGCCGCTTTGACGCGGAAAGGTGGAGCTGCTTTGACAAGTCGGTCTGGCAGCAGGCGCGCGAGAGTGCGCTCGACCTTGCCCAGCCGGACGCAAAATTCGATATCGTCGGCAGCGACATTGACCCGGACTGCGTGCAGCTGTCCATCGAGAACGCGCGCAAGGCCGGTGTGGCGAACACGGTGTTCTTCGAGCGCGCGGACGCAGTAAAGCGCGATTACAGCGGTGCAGGCGTACTGTTTGCCAATCCGCCGTACGGTGAGCGTCTGCTGGACTTGCAGCAGGCGGAAAAGCTGTACGCCGACCTCGGCAGAGCGACAAAAAACAGCCCGATGAAGCAGTATCTGCTCAGTTCGGACCCGCTGTTCGAGCGCTGCTACGGCCGCAAGGCGGATAAGCGCCGCAAGCTGTACAACGGCATGATCAAGTGCGAGCTGCATATGTATTTTAAAGACCCGTCTGCATCGAACAGGGGAGAGAATAAGCACTCCGACCGACCGTCTGCTAAACGGCCTGCAAAACGCTGAGCGGTACAGGGCACTGTTCATAATTTGTTCAGAAAATTTTTGTGAAAATTCCGGATTACCCCCTTGCATATTGCGGCTCCTTGGTGTAAGATAATACTCGAAGTTAGCACTCGGGTAATTTGAGTGCTAACCCCCGACATTGTAAAATCTTATTTTTCATAGGAGGAATCCATTATGAAGCTCAAGCCCCTTTGCGACCGCGTAGTTATCAAGATGGTCGAGGCGGAGGAGACCACCGCAAGCGGCATTATTCTTACCGCATCCGCACAGGAGAAGCCCCAGGTTGCTGAAATCATCGAAGTAGGCCCGGGCGGCGTTGTTGACGGCAAGGAAATCAAGATGGAAGTTCAGAAGGGTCAGAAGGTCATCACCGGCAAGTACACCGGTACTGAGGTTAAGCTGGACGGCGAGAAGTATATCATCGTTCGTCAGAGCGACATTCTGGCAATCGTAGAGTAATTTTCAGGAGGTAATTCATCATGGCTAAGCAGCTTATTTACGGCGAGGACGCGCGCAAGGCTCTGCAGCGCGGTATTGATCAGCTCGCTGATACCGTTAAGGTAACCATCGGTCCGAAGGGCCGCAACGTTGTACTGGATAAGAAGTACGGCGGTCCGCTGATTACCAACGACGGTGTTACCATCGCTAAGGAGATCGAGCTGGACGACGCTTTCGAGAACATGGGCGCACAGCTTGTTAAGGAAGTTGCCACCAAGACCAACGACATCGCAGGCGACGGCACCACCACCGCTACCGTTCTGGCGCAGGCTTTCGTTCGTGAGGGTCTGAAGAACGTAGCAGCAGGTGCAAACCCGATGGTAATGCGCCGCGGTATCGCCAAGGCAGTCAAGGCTGCTGTTGCAGCGATTGCTGAGAACTCCAAGAAGGTTGACGGCACGAACGACATCGCACGTGTAGGCGCTATCTCCTCCAGCTCCGACGAGATCGGCACCCTGATCGCAGAGGCTATGGAGAAGGTTTCCACCGACGGCGTTATCACCGTTGAGGAGTCCAAGACCGCTGAGACCTACTCTGAGGTTGTTGAGGGCATGCAGTTCGACCGCGGTTATATCACCCCGTATATGTGCACCGACACCGAGAAGATGGAAGCAAACCTGGACGACGCTCTGGTGCTGATCACCGATAAGAAGCTGTCCAACATTCAGGAGCTGCTGCCGATCCTCGAGCAGGTTGTTAAGGCTGGCAAGAAGCTGCTGCTCATCGCTGAGGACGTTGAGGGCGAGGCTCTGTCCACCCTGATCGTAAACCGTCTGCGCGGCACCTTCACCTGCGTAGCTGTTAAGGCTCCGGGCTTTGGCGATCGCCGCAAGGATATGCTCCGCGACATCGCAATCCTGACCGGCGGTACCGTAATCTCCGAGGAGGTTGGTATCGAGCTGAAGGACGCTACCATGGATATGCTGGGTTCTGCCCGTCAGATCAAGGTAACCAAGGAGAACACCACCATCGTTGACGGTGCTGGCGACAAGCAGGCTATCGCAAACCGCGTTGCTGAGATCCGCGGCGCAATCGAGCGCACCACCTCTGACTTCGACCGTGAGAAGCTGCAGGAGCGTCTGGCTAAGCTGGCCGGCGGCGTAGCAGTTATCAAGGTTGGCGCTGCAACCGAGACTGAGATGAAGGAGCAGAAGCTCCGCATCGAGGATGCACTGAACGCAACCCGCGCAGCTGTTGAGGAAGGCATCGTAGCAGGCGGCGGTGTAGCTTATGTAAACGCTATCGCAGCGGTTGAGGCTCTGGCTGCAGAGGCAACCGGCGATGAGAAGACCGGTATGCAGATCGTTGCACGCGGTCTGGAAGCACCGATGAAGCAGATCGCTGCCAACGCAGGCATCGAGGGCGCAATCGTTGTTGATAAGGTAAAGCACGCTGACAAGGTTGGCTACGGCTTTGACGCTGCAACCGAGACCTACGGCGACATGATTGCAAACGGCATCGTTGACCCGACCAAGGTAAACCGTTCCGCACTGCAGAATGCAGCATCCGTTGCTTCGATGGTCCTGACCACCGAGAGCCTGGTTGCTGATAAGAAGGAGCCTGTTGCTCCGGCTCCGGCTGCTCCGGATATGGGCGGTATGTACTAAGCAGTACCGAAAAACGCTGAAAACACTGGAGATTTCAAGGGTTCAAAGGCAAACTTACCATAAACTTACGACAATCGTCAGTGGAAAGACGCCAGATATGTATGAGGC
>OGYS01000087.1_pt1 | contig 51977 bp, 90 predicted proteins | sample 1576611 | NCBI WGS metagenome assembly OGYS01 (sample SAMEA3541571, study PRJEB24748) | human gut metagenome | biome: human gut; feature: human-associated habitat; material: faeces | place: China | collected 2012
GGCGAACCTGCCTGCGGCAGTTCGTGTGCCCCGGTCAGCCGGTGCTGAAAAAACTGCCGCCCGGACAGGGTGAACCGCCTGCGCGGTTCAGGTGTCCTAATCGCCTGGTGCAGCGAAAAAGAGTGCCGCACACGGACATCTGTCCACCCGTGAAAACCAAATATTTTTACGCTTTACACTATAAAAGCGATGTGCTATAATATAGGGTATAAGAGCGAAAAAACGAATGTAGGGAGGGATAGACCATGAATCGAAAGTTGAAGGACGAGGATATGGACATTCTGTTCCGCGGTATTCTCAAGCTGCAGACGGTCGAGGATTGCTACGACTTTTTTGAAGATCTGTGCACGATCGCTGAACTGCGTGCCATGGTGCAGCGCTTTCAGGTGGCGCGTATGCTGGATGAGGGCCGCATTTACAGTGACATCGTGCAGGAGACCGGCGCGTCCACCGCGACGATCAGCCGCGTGAACAAGTGCCTTGTGTATGGCTCGGACGGCTACCGCAAGATGCTCGACCGGCTCAAGGAGGACGAAACAGCAGAGGAGAGCCATGAATAGTTACGAAACCCTGTCGGAATACTATGACCGCTTCACGGATGACGTGGGCTACGAGGAATGGGCAGACTTTTTCGAGCGCCTGTTTGAGCGGGAGGGCGTAAAGCCGTCGCTGGTGCTCGATCTGGCGTGCGGCACGGGCAGTCTGACGCGCATTCTGGCGCAGCGCGGCTATGATATGATCGGCGCGGACGCATCGCCGGAAATGCTCATGCAGGCGCTGCAGAACACGCTGGACTGCGAGCCGCGTCCTCTGCTGCTCAATCAGCGTATGGAAGAGCTGGACCTGTACGGCGCGGTAGACGCGTGCCTGTGCTGTCTGGACAGCGTAAACTACGTCACTGAGCCGGAAGCACTGCAGACTGCCTTTGAGCGCGTACACACGTTCCTCAATCCGGACGGCCTGTTCGTATTCGACATCAACACAGCCGAGAAATTCGCCCGCATTGACGGCGAAAGCTATGTCCGCGAGGATGACTGTGTATTCTGCGTATGGCAGGCGGCGGTCGAGGACGGCCTGTGCGCCTACCAGTTCGATATTTTCGAGCAGGAGGACGATGTGTGGCACCGTGCGCAGGAAACGCACGAGGAGCGCATCTACGAGCCTGCACAGCTGACCGCCATGCTGGAGCAGGCCGGTTTTACCGAGATCAAAACCTATGGCGACCAGTCCTTTGCGCCCGTACAGGGCGGCGAGGACCGCATTTACTTTACAGCACGAAAGAGAGATTAACTTATGAGCGATACGTTACTTCGCGCGATCGCCCGTGATGCGGGCATCCAGATTTGTGCAGCCAGCACGACCGAGCTGGTCGAGCGCGCACACGAAATCCACAGCACCACGCCGCTGGCTACCGCAGCCCTCGGACGAACGCTGACCGCGACTGCCATCATGGGCAGCCAGCTCAAGGCCGAGGACGGCTCTGTGACCGTGCAGATCAAGGGCAACGGCCCGCTCGGCGCGATCGTCTGCGTCGGTGATTCGGACGGCTATGTGCGCGGCTATCTGCAGGACCCGGCTGTCGATCTGCCGCTGCGTGCGGACGGCAAGCTGAATGTAGGCGGCGGTGTCGGCCGCGGCTATCTGATGGTCATTAAGGACATTGGCATGAAGGACCCGATCACGGGCACAGTTGCGCTCGTCAACGGCGAGATTGCCGAGGACCTGACCCGCTATTTCGCGGAGAGCGAGCAGATCCCGTCGGCGTGCGCGCTCGGCGTGCTCGTGGATACCGACTGCTCGGTCAAGTGCGCCGGCGGCTGGCTCGTGCAGCTTATGCCGGGCGTGAAGGATTCCGACATTGACAAGCTGGAGGCCAATCTGGCAAAGCTGGAGAGCATGACTGCTATGCTCGATAAGGGCATGAGCCTCGAGGACATTATCCGCGCGGTGCTCGATGGCTTTGAGGTAGATTTTCTGCAGACCAGTGAAATCGGCTATCGCTGTGCGTGCAGCCGTGAAAAAGTAGAGCGCGCCCTGATCAGCATGGGAAAAACCGAACTTTGCAAGATGGCGGAAGAACAGGAAAATAGTGAGGTAACCTGCCAGTTTTGCGATAAAATCTATCGTTTCAGCCGCGCAGAGTTGCAGGAACTTTTAACACACGCAACGAAATAAAAAGAAAATAAAAAAACTTTGAAAAAAGTGTTGACATTTGGGCACAGGTTCTGTATAATAAACATCGTCGCTGAGAGATACGAACGAAAACGAAACAGCGACGACGGCCTGGCCCGGTAGCTCAGTTGGTTAGAGCGCTAGCCTGTCACGCTAGAGGCCGTGGGTTCAAGTCCCATCCGGGTCGCCAAAAAACGGTACCGTAATCGTGCCGTTTTTTCTTTCGCTGCTATAGCTCAGTCGGTAGAGTGCATCCTTGGTAAGGATGAGGTCACCAGTTCAAATCTGGTTAGCAGCTCCATATTTAAAAGCCTTGTTTCTTTGGTAAATCCATTGAAACAAGGCTTTTTTGTTATTTTATACGGCTTTAAGCACTGCTGCACGAAGTTCTTGTAGCTCTCGCATAATGTCAGCCATAGGCGTTTTTTGCACTTCGCTGATGGGACTAAATGTGGGACTGAACAAGGCGGCTAATTGCTCACCTGCACGCTCAATCATATCCTCGCCGGTGTGAGTGTAAATCTTGGCGGTAATCTCGATAGATGCGTGTCCCATGAGTTTGCTTGCGACGTTGAGCGGTACGCCCGCACGCTCTAAATCCGTGCAGAACGTGTGGCGCAGATCGTAGGGAACGATAGGCGGCAGTTGCTCGGCAATGGGTGAGATTTTCCCCGCCGCGATCAACTCGCGTTCGGTATCGTCCATTGCGGCGCGGAAACCCTGCCACATGGCACGCATGGACTTATCATCGTACAAGTGCCCGTTACGCGGAAAAACCAATTCACCGAACGAACCGGCTTTCGGCAGGACTGCGGCAAGCTGGGGGATGATCGGTATTTTGCGAACGCCTGCGTCTGACTTGGGGTATTTCTCGGCGCGGGTGTCCCGGTCGTATGCCTTGTCAACAGTAATCATACCGCCTGTAATATCGGCGTATGTCAGCACAAGGCTTTCCGCCGGACGCAAGCCACTATACAGCAGAGTAAGCACCCACGTTCCCGCAGGATGCGTCTTTGCAGTTTCCAGTAAAATAACACGTTCTCGATCTGTAATGCTCCTGTGGCTCTTCTGCTTGCCAGTACGGGGCATCTTCAAATCTTCCGCAGGATTATTGACGCACAAGCCGTTCTGCTTGGCTGCGCGGAACATCTGCTCGATTGCCTGCTGCACCTTCTTTACGGTGTCCGGCGCACGTCCTTCCGCAGAGTTAAGCGCTTCCTGACAGTTCAGTGGACGCACTTTGCTTACGGGGATATCCCCAATGTAGGGATAGACGTAGTTCACAAGCCGTCCCTCGATCAGCCTGCGCGTGGATTCCTTCACGCCGGACTTGTAGGTTTCTACCCAGCGTTTCCCCCATTCCTTTACGGTAACACCGGCTTCAATGAGTTTACTTCCGGATTCGATCTCTGCGCGTTTTGCCCTGATTTTCTCGTTGAGTTCCTTTTCGGTTTTTGCTCTCAGGTCGTAGTGCTTTCCCATATACGTTCCGGTCTCACGGACAAAGCCGCGAGGGTCTTTTTTTCGACGTGGCATTGCATTTTCCTCCTATTTTCGATATAATAAGAGGGTAGAATTCCGTTGCACAAGATTTCTACCCCCGTATAACGTCCACCGGTTGCCGCCGGTGGGCGTTTTTTATGCCCAAAATTGTTTTCCGCATTTCAAACAAGTGACGCGGACTTTTTTCGCGCCCTTGTTTCCGGCTACGGCACCGATCAATCCCAGCCCCAGCGGCGCGGTCACGGCTGCGCCTACCACGGCCTTGCCGATGCCGAATCCCTTCTTATGCGCAGAAAGGGAAGTGGAGCCGCAACGCGGACAACGCGCTTGTGCGTTCATTTCTTTTTGCTGTAGTTTGTTCGCCTTTTTCAGTTCGGAAAGCTGCGCCTTTTGCAATTTAACCGAAGGGTCGTTCACTGCTTGCACTTTTATGATCTTCTCAATCGGTGCTTCAATCTGACGCTTCATGCGGATTGTGTCCAGCATCCCGTACTCTGTAGGCTTTACGTTATCCTCGATATAGTCTAACGCTTTGCCGATAGTGACAGAATCGTAATCGGTGCATTTACGGAAGAATGCGGCCATGTTGGTTCTGTCCTTGTATACGCCGTAGATCGTGGCGAGGTCGATTAGATCGCCTTCTTTGTCGTAATACTCGTGCGTTTCCTTCGGGGCAACTGTTTGTGCAGGTGGTTGTTCACCAGCCTTTGTTCCGCAGTTCGGGCAGAAATTCCCCTCGAATTCCGTGCCACAATTCGTGCAAAACATAATTTCACCTTCCCTTTTGTTTTCGACTTCTTAAAAAATTGTTTTATGCACTTTTTTAGATTGTATGAAGATTGGCTTGGTGGGACATATAGCGGCATTTTTTCGGCATGCGTTGCCATTCAGTGACGTTATATATCAATGAAAAAACAATGTTTTTCTGAAAAAGTTTGCAAATTACGTTTTTCTGCTTTTTGCCCTCGTTATTTTGTCAATTTACATTTTGTGTTACGCTGGTTAAACTATACCCGTAGCTACAGCAAAGCAGCTTTTCCCGAAACGGGGATAGCATTGGAGTAACGCATGGCGGGGGATGCTCCCGCCGCTCCTTTCCCATTACGGAAAGTGAGGTATATACATGAACGAAATCATTACTGTAAACTACGACAACGAACAACCAACCGTATCCGCCCGCGAGCTGCACGACTTTCTCGAAGTCGGCGCAGATTTTCGCCATTGGTTTCCTCGTATGTGTGAATACGGTTTTGAGCAAGGGCGTGATTTCAACCCGGTCAAATTTGACCGCCTTCAATACGAGGGAAACCGTGAAGTACGACGTACTGTAGACGACGCTGCTATTACTATTGATATGGCAAAGGAGCTTTGCATGCTCCAGCGCAACGACAAGGGCAAGCAGGCACGCCAGTATTTCTTACAGCTTGAACGCGACTGGAACAGCCCGGAAAAGGTAATGGCACGCGCCTTGCAGATTGCCAACAAGCGAATCCACACGCTTTCGGAGAAGATCGAGCAAGACGCACCCAAGGTTCTTTTCGCGGACAGCGTAGCCACGGCCAAGACTTCTATTCTAATTTTCGATCTTGCAAAGATCATCAAGCAGAACGGCGTTGACATGGGCGGCAAGCGCCTGTTTGCGTGGATGCGTGAGAACGGCTATCTTGTACGCCGTCAGGGCACCGATTACAATATGCCGACACAGCGAAGCATGGAGTTAGGCTTGTTTGAGGTCAAGGAAACCAGCGTCACCCATGCAGACGGCCATATCAGCGTAAACAAAACGCCGAAAGTAACCGGCAAGGGTCAGCAGTATTTCATTTCAAAACTGCTGGGCGAAAGGAGCTAATCACCGATGGAATACGGAAACGGACTTTGCGTCAAACGCGATGAAACGACGATCAAGAGCGTTGAAGCCCTATATCACTATATTAACACATTGCCGCTTACCAAGCACCAGCGAGGCAAGGCTATCCGCCTTGCTGAAACAGCTTTGACCAATGCCGAAAACAACGGATATCTTGTCGGCTTTGATGCAGCCGGTATGAGTGACCTTTCGAAAGCCGTCGCGCAGTTCTTGACGAAGAAACTGCGCGAGGCTGGAATCTCTCCAGAGAAGCAATAAGTCCTGTTTATTGGACTTTTCAACAAGGCTGTTCGCGTCCTCTTGAAAATCGAACAAACGTTATTTAGTACCACTTTAAGGCCGTAACAAAACGTTACACCCTTTTTATTTCGCGTATCACTTCCACGGCAGAATAAACGGTTTTATAATCCGTCCTCCGTGGTAGTTTGGTTCCGGGTCTATTGGTTCTTCAATCGCTATTGTAGTATCTGGAATCGTAAAACCGAGACCGCTTAGTTCCTCTACCAGCTTTTGATATTTGGCGGAGTTCTGATTTTTTATACGAGTGAATCCGCTGAGAGATTTAGGACATAGGTCAGGAAGAAGATACCTTACACGGTAATATATACTGTGGTTTAACCTACGCTCTTTGTCGTGACGAATCCTGCGCTGCAATTCGTTGTATACTTCGATCTCGTCTTCGTCTCGATCATCAACAAACGGCCTCCAGCTTGTGTGAAGCATAGGCTGTTCTTCGCCTTTATAATAAATCCTATCTTGGTTTCTGTCGTCGAAAAAGACTATAGGGAATCGAACGAACGCGCCGTCTGGCTCTACATATCCGGTCTTTAGAATGAATTTCGGGAGCTTAGGAAAACGCCAATCATTTCCGTGCATGGTATACACACGCCCTTGATATTTGGCAGACACTGCACTTCTTCCGTTTTCCCATGGAATCAAAACAAGATCTGTGCCCATGGCCAGACAGTTGATTTTTACCTCATTGTAGATGCGGGTTCTGAGTGCAGCGCCAACCGAGATTTTATTTGAGTTTTCATCGATTTTATGCTGCCACTCTAAGGCTTTGGAAAATCTTCCGATTTCCTCGTACCATTGCACGACGCGGTAGAAATCGTTTTCACTCCAACCGATGGGCGATTCAAACATGATTTCGGTTGCTTTCTCTATACATGCAAGTGCTAAATCGTACTTTTCAATTTTCCACAGCCTGCTTGCATGCATCCTTAGAACATATTCCAACGAACCGGTGACACCTAAATCATCGTGCACCGATATTGAATTGTCAAAAGTAGGAACCGGAATAGATTCAATGGACGAAATAGATGTTAAATCATGCGCTTCACCATCTACGGATATTCTTTCTGCATCGTAGATAATATCTCGATTGTCATAAAGAGCACCAGCAGGTTTGGGAAAGATGAATGATATACGTCCATTGTAAAAGCAAACCTCGTAACTCATTTTGACACTCTCCCGTGTTGCATAAGTCCTGTTTATTGGACTTTACTTGCGATTAGAAAACTCGCCCTTGAATCGAACAAATGTTCGATATATAATATTGTCATAACTTGACGGACGGTTTTGCTTGATATTGCCTTATATTGGTAATACCATAGTATCAAGAAAGGCAGGGAACAACATGACGAACATTGAACAAGTTGCGGAGCACATTGCCCGTTGCCAACATCGGGAAGAAGTGAAAGCGGCGCTCTCACTTCTTCTCAAACCACGCATTCAGCATGCCGATCCAGTGAATCAGAAAATCGGCGTCTCGGTCGCTGATGTCCTCTCCGGTGCGGATATAACCGCGCTCAACAAGTAGATCAGCTAACCACTTTGTAGTATCCTCCGTTTCGGCTTCTGCCGGAGCGGGGGATTTTTTTTGATTATTCGGATTGTAGTATTCATGGAAACCGTCAACGCGATTTAGCAAGTAATCAACTGTGCACCCCGTGATAGATGAAACAGCTACTAATATATCTGAATCGGGTTTATGGTTACCATTTTCATAGCCGCTTAATGTATTTGCTGCAATGCCAAGTTCTTTGGCTAATGTTTTCTGGGACATGCCTATAGCTTTGCGAGCCTCAGCTATTCTTTCACTCATTTCTTCAACCCCTTCCCTTGTATATATAGTAAACCTTGCGCTGAATAAAGTCAACATAAAAAATCGAATTGCTCGAATTTTTCTTCTTGAAAGGGGTTGACAAAATCGAGAAAATCGATTATCATATACTCATGAAATCGAGCAACTCGAATTTTGACGGGAGGTGACAAAATATGCGAATGAACATTGAAGCTGAGCGCGCTCGACTTGGCATGACAAAAAATGAGCTTTCCCAAAAGCTTGGGGTGTCTCAGAGAACTTACGTCAAGTATATCAACGGTTCGGCTATTTCTTCCGATGTACTGGAAAGAATGGCGGCGCTGTTTAACTGCTCGGTTGATTACCTGCTCGGTATCGACCGCCACGACAACGAGAGCGCATAAGCGGAGGTGAGAGCAATGGATCCGGTACTGATGTCGCTTAACATCGCAACGATGGTTATTCTGGTTGTGCTGGTTGTGCTGATGCACAAGTGGTACAAGCGGAGGTGAACGGCAATGAAGAAAGTCAAAGAGATTTTCATGTCAGGCAGATTTGGTATAGCGCTGTCCGGCTTCTCGCTGGGGTTCTCTACTTGCGTATTGATTTGTAAGGTTTTCGATTTACTTAAATAAGGCGATAACCGAGACAATCAGCGAAGCAATAGCAAGAACACGAGCAATCATTGCTTCACGCGAAGCGGCCGTTGCTTCTGTGCGGGCATCATCGATTTGCGTTTGCAGTTTTCGGTTGGTTTCTTCCAACTGGTTCTGCATAGAATCACGGAATTCTAATTCGGCTTCTTGATCAATACGGCGAAGTTCAGAACCTAAGTGCATCATACCAACACCTCCTTTCCCGGCTATTATACCACGGCCGGGAAGGGACGAACAAGCGGAGGTGATACCGATGTATATTCACCCGTTCGTTGCCGGAGTGCTGGCAACACTGGGCGTAGAAATGGCGCTGCTTATTGTGTGTGCAATGCTGCGTTGCGGCAACGATGATGATGAGAGATAACACACCATCAACACACCAATAACACACAGAAAGCGGAGGGTTGAACGAATGACAGCAACAGAATTAAGCAACCGCAGGCGCACGGTTGAAGGTCGTTTACGCACGTTCGCAGGGTGCGAATATATTACCACAAAACAGTTAAAAGACTGGTTTGGCGTTAGTTATCGTACCGTGCAGAGGTATTTAGATGGTGTTCCGCGTTTAACTGGCGGTCGCTATCATGTGGCCGATGTGGCTAACCGATTGGTGCAGGCGGAAGCGTCTGCGTAACACTCCAACAACAGACCACCAACACACAGATAACACACAATCAACACACCGATAACAGACCGATAACAAACCATCAACACACCGAGGCGTAAGAAAGAAAGTAACAAAGAAAGAAATATATATTCTCCCTACGGTCGAATATATATTAATTTAACTTTCTAAGAAAGAAAGAAAAGAATAACCCTCTCACTACGTTCGAGGGTTACAAGAAACTGCGAAAGGGGATTGAAACCAATGACCTACAAACGCTGTGGCTGGCTTGCAGGAATGTGTTTCCTCGGTGTCCTGCTCTCTGGTGGCATGACTGAGAATGGCCGCATTGACCTGTTCAGCGGTGCGGTTATCATGCTGGCGCTGCTGGCGGTCGGATTTGTAGCCGCAAGGGCAAGCATGTTGCTGTGTGCCTATGAACAGCAGAAGCATGAACGTTACGCGAGAATGCGCCACAATCGATTTTGAACTGCGGGCATGAAATTACACGCATGACGTGAAGAAAAGCGAACAACGTCGATTCTGGCGCGAGAGAGGATATGATACGGACATGACAAACAGCAGAAAGAAAACGCTGACGGTTAAGGCGATGCAGACACGGGTCATCGGCAAGGCGATGAACGCTGCTAAGTACGGCTTGCAGATGCGCGAGAGCGCGAAGACGATCAGCATGAGAACGGAGGAACGAAAATGACAAAGCACGAATATTTCCGACAGTTTAGCTTGCCGGACTGGGACAAGCGAGAAGTCCCGCAGGGGTTAGGCTGGTACTTCACCCAGTATAACCCGGAAACCTGCGAGGGCGAGGGATGGTTCGGCACCGAGGACAAGCCGGAGTATTCCTTCGAGGACAAAATCTTCGATGGCGATGACGGCGAGCCGGTTCTCATGAGCCGTACTTGCGGCATCGGTGATGGTTGTTTCTGGACGGAGTGGAGGCGATAACATGATTGTGAAAATCAATGGTACGCCGATTGACACGGCGCGGGTGCTGCGGTTTGCACCGCGGAAGAAGGACGGCTTAGATTTCAGGGACAACGAGGTTTGTTCACTGGATGAGCTGAAACGGATTCAGCAGCGCATCACGGTGCACGCTGAGTGCATGGAGCGCGTCTGGACAGTAGATCGCATGGGATGGCGGTTCCTGCTCCTGCGGGATGCTTATGGCAATGTGTTCCCACAGTGTTTCGCACCGCTCAGCGGTGAGCTGGAATACCTGCAGGAATGAGAAAAGCCGCTGACGGGTGGTAGGATACCCAATCAGCGGCATGCAAAACATTACACGGTGATTATAGCACCGAACGGAGGAAAACGCAATGGCAAAAGACAAGAAGCTGTTCCACAGCCTGCTTGATCTGGTTCTTGGAAAGCAGGGTAGCGAAGTGGTTGCAAGCATTGGCATGAATGTTTCTACGCGGGGATGTACCGCTTCGGTTTGGCTGATGAACATCGAGGGTGGAATGATTACCGGAGCGAAGGAATATTACACCCGCACAGGTGATGGTCTATGGGTGAGAACGAAAGACGGGAAAACGGAAATCATGTGTGATGAGGACGTTTTGGAGGCGCTGCGCAATGCGTGATGCAATTACAGGATGCCCCGAGCGGGCGTTAGAGCCTACGGAGAGGGCAGATCAGGAGCGACTTAACCGGTTGCAGGATATGCGGGAAGCCGAAACTGCTATTGGCTTGTATCTGGAAGATTATAAACACCTGTTCAGCAGCGAAATTAAGGACTTTTTGCTTGATCTGCGAATTGCTGTGCATGACTACGAGGAGGACGAACCATGAATCTGTATGAACTGACGCGCGAATTTGAAAGCGCAATGGCCAACATCGTTATCGACGAGGAGACCGGCGAGGTCAGCGGCTTTGAGGCTGTAGACGGCCTGGACGCGGCGTTTGAGGACAAGGCCGAGGCGTATGCCGTCACCATCAAGAACCTTGACGCGGAGGTTAAGGCGCTCAAGAACGAGCGCGACAACCTCAAAGCGCGAGAGGATGCGACCAAGAAGCGCATGGAGTACATGAAGCAGCACCTTGCAGACAGTATGCTTGCTGTAGGCAAAGACAAGATCAGCACGTCGAAGGCTGCGCTGTCGTTTCGCAAGAGTATGCAGGTGAACATTACGAGCGACGTAATGGTTCCAGATGATCTGTGTAAGGTGGTTATCGACCGCAAGCCGGACAAGACGGCAATCGGCAAGCTGCTGAAATCCGGCGAGGCCGTACCGGGCGCGGAGCTGGTAGAAAACATGAATTTGCAGGTGAAGTGATATGAACATCAGGTTGCTTAATGCAGACGAGATCGAGTGCCGCGTAGCGCAGGTGTCAAAGTCTCAGTATGGCGTATCGTGTTCGTTGCTACTCTACAAGGACGCACGTTGCGATATGTCCATTCTGGACGAGGTGTACGGTCAGACAAACTGGAAGCGCGAACACGTTATCATTGATGGTCGGCTTTACTGCAATGTCTCTGTCTGGGATGCAGAAAAAGCACAGTGGGTTGTCAAGCAGGACGTAGGCACGGAAAGCAATACCGAGAAGGAAAAGGGACAGGCAAGCGATAGCTTTAAGCGGGCGTGCACCAACTGGGGTATTGGCCGAGAACTGTACACGGCTCCTATGATTTGGGTTCGGCTCAGGGATAAAGAGTATTCCGAGCAAAACGGCAGAATCAAGTGCAAGCAGTCGTTCCGTGTGCGCAGTATCCAGTATGACAAGCGCAGGATTTCCGGCCTTGTGATTGAGGATGAAAAAGGAGAAGCACGGTTTGAACTTGTACCGCCGCCGGCCGAACTGACCGAAGTCCAGAAGAAAGCAAAACACGTAAAGCAGCTGCTTTATGATATCAGCGGCAAAGATGTGGATACATCGTCTAAACTGTGGCGTGAGCAGTACCAGAAGGACGAAAATGACATTGTAAAGATGAATGCTGCGATTTTGGAGCTTGAACCGAAGTGGAACGCGATCAAGGCAGAACAGCACAAGGCGGTGCAGAATGACGCATGAGTTTGACCGTGCACAGGTAGTGCATAACGATCTTGGAAACTGGCTGTGTCTGCACATCAAAAACGCGCCGATGGCGCGGGCGGAAGTAGACCAGATGCAGGCAGGCCGCCGTTACTGCGCGGAGATCAAGCGCAAGTATGACAAGCGGAGCGGGCGAGCCAATGCATTCGCGTGGGAACTTATGAGCAAGCTCGCGGCAAAGCTCGGCATGAAGCGCGAGGAGGTTTATCGGCAGTATATCCCCGAAATCGGGGATAACTACCGGTTGGTGCCGTATCCGAACGAGCAGGCGCGAGACCTTGTTGCTGACCTGTGGAGCAAGCAGGGCTTAGGCTGGGTGACGCAGGATTGCAACGGCGGGTACTTACTCTGCTACTACGGGAGCAGCACATACAGCACGGTGCAGATGGGGCGGCTAATTGACCTCATTGTACAAGACTGCAAGGAGCAGGGCATAGAGACCGAACCGGAAAGCACGGTGCTTGGGTGGCTCTCCAAGTGGAAGCCGGAGGGCAAGGACGTATGAGGAGACAAACCAAGTTTACCGGCATTTCTCCGGCTGTCTGGAAGGAATGCTATGACAGAGACGGCGGTGTCTGCCGACACTGTGGAAAGGGTGGTGTGCTGCAGGCTTGCCATTTTGTATCGAGAGCACGCGGAGGCATGGGCATTCCGACGAATTTAGTCATGCTGTGCCCGGAGTGCCATCGGGAGATGGACCAGGGCGACGGCAAGGAAATCAAGCGGGAAATGCGGGAGTACCTGCAAAGCCTCTACCCACTGTGGGACGAGGAAAAGCAGAAGTATACCAAGGAGACAGGGAGATGAAAGTTGATTTAGAAAAATATCGGAAATACATCGAAACCCGGATTGCGGAAGGCGCGAGCTTGCGAATGCTTGAGAACGAAATCGGAATTGAGCGACAAAAACTCTCAAGAGAGATGAAAAAAGCAGGCATGAAAGTTCCTACGCGAATTGAAAGCGTGAAATTCCTGTGGAAAAATCATAAACATCCGCACATTGGGAAAACCGGTAGCTTGTGCCCGACGTACGGACGCAAGATGTCAGATGAAACCAAACAAAAGCTGAGAGAAGCAATGGCTGGAGATAAAAATTATCACTGGTCCGGAGGAAGAAAGAAACACTCAAGCGGGTATATTCTTGTATATCGACCAGACAACCACTTAGCAGATAAACACGGGTTTGTGCTGGAACATAGGCTTGTAGCTGAACAGAAATACGGAAGAAAGCTGACATCTTCGGACATTGTACATCACATTGACGGCAATAAGACAAACAACAATCCAGAAAATATCGTGGTTCTGACCCGATCAGAGCATGCGAAATTGCATAATGGATTGAAAAAATGCAACAAACGGAGGAATACAAGTGCTTAACAAGATCGTTTTACAAGGAAGATTAACAGATAATTTGGAATTGCGACACACGCAGTCTAATACGGCTGTAGCAAGCGGTACGATTGCGGTACAACGCAGCAGAAAGGATAACAACGGAGAATATCAGAGCGACTTCTGTTCCGTTGTCCTGTGGGGCAAGCTGGCGGAGCACGCAAGCACATGGTTCCACAAGGGCGATATGTGCATTGTTTCCGGCCGTTTGGAAAGCCGCGACTGGCAGGACAAGAACGGCAATAAGCGCCGCTCGTGGGAAGTGCAGTGCGAAAGCATCGACTTCTGCGGAGGCAAGAACGAGGGCAAGCCGAAGGAGAACAGCGATTTTGCGGATATGCCGGAGGAAGATTCGGACGTTCCGTTCTGAGGTGATGGGGAATGAACGGGCACATTAAGCTGCACCGTGCGCTTACGGAGTGGGGATGGTACAAAGACCTCCCCACCTGCAAACTGTGGCTGCATGTCCTGCTGAGAGCTAATTACAAGGATTGTGAGTGGCAGGGCATAGAGATTCCACGCGGTGCGTTTGCGACCAGTTACGCGGCACTCTCGGCGGAAAGCGGACTGTCTGTGCAACAGGTACGGACGGCGCTCGGTAAACTGAAAAAGACCGGCGAAATCACGGTGGAAACCAATCGGCACTATACAGTTATCACGGTCAGCAAGTACGACGAGTACCAGAGCACCGAACGCGACGAAGTGACGACACCGGCAAAATGTTCGCCGAAGCCTAAACCGAAGCCCAAAGTCCAAGAAGCCGATAAGAAACTCGACCTAACAGAACGATTCTCGGAGCCGGTATGTTCGGCGGTTCAAGATTGGATTAGATACAAGAAGGAGCGCAGGGATGCATACGAGCCAACTGGTCTCAGAAACCTTCTCACGATGATAGAGAACCGCGTAAAGCAGCACGGAGAACAGGCAGTAGCCGAGGTTATCCGGCTGAGTATGTCGCAAGGTTGGAAGGGTATCATTTGGGACAGAATCGGAGACAAGCCGAAGAAACCCAAAGCAGATACGCCGATGTTTGACGGTGCGCCCGCCGCCCACGACTGGGAAAACGAGTGGGCGGCACGAGTGAAAGCCAGCAGAGGTGAAGGATGAAATTTGTAATCAAAGGCCCGCTGCCGGGACTGAATGAGTTGATCGAGGCGGAGAGACGACACCGGCAGGAGGGGGCGCGGCTGAAAAAGCAGTGCGAAACCGTTGTGATGCACGCGGCAAGACAGCTCGGTGGTGCGGAGTTTGAAGAACCGGTGTACATGATTTATCGCTGGTACGAGAAAGACCGGCGGAGGGATAAGGATAATATTTGCGCGTTCGGGCGCAAGGTTATTCAGGATGCGCTTGTTAAGGCGCGGTATCTCAAGAATGACGGTTGGAAAAACATCGCGGGGTTTGAAGATCACTTTTATGTAGATTCAAAAAATCCGCGGGTGGAGATCGAGATTATTGGGAGGGACGAAGAATGAAGGAGCTGAAATGCGAGCTGTTCAACGACAATTTCCAGAATTACAAGCGGTACGGCATCCCGAAAGCGCAGCTTGTTATTGCGGATATTCCGTATAACATCGGCGCGGACGCTTACGGGAGCAACCCGATGTGGTATGTTGGCGGAGATAACAAGAACGGCGAGAGCAAGAAGGCAAAGAGCAGCTTCTTTCGGACTGACGGATATTTCAAGATTGCAGAGTATATGCACTTCTGCAACCGGCTGTTGAAGAAAGAACCAAAGGAACGCAACACTGCACCGGCGATGATCGTATTCTGCGCGTTCGACCAGATGCAGACGGTGATGGAGTATGGAAAGAGATATGGATTTAAGAATAGCTATCCGCTGTTTTTCACGAAGCCGTATTCCGCACAGGTGCTTAAAGCGAATATGCGGATTGTAGGCGCAACTGAGTTTGCGGTTGTACTGTACCGGGACAAGCTGCCGAAGTTCAACAACGGCAGACAGTATGACGAGAACGGCAAGGTTGTTCGCGGAAGCGGCAAGATGGTGTTTGACCATATCGACTGGGAACGCGATGGCAGAGAAGTGCCAAAGCTACACCCGACACAGAAGCCGGTGAAGCTGCTGAAAAAGCTGATTGAGATTTTCACAGACCCGGGCGATGTGGTGATTGACCCATGCGCCGGAAGCGGTTCGACACTCAGAGCGGCGCGGGAGCTGGGGCGCGATAGTTACGGATTTGAAATCTGCAAGGAGTTTTACCACGATGCGGTGGAAAAGATGCTGAAAGAGCCGGAAACGGTACAGATTGGATTGGAAGGTGTGGTGTGAATGGTTGACGAAGCAGTTTTGAACGCTGCACCGGAGAATGAGGTGCAGCAGGCATGAAAGTTCTAATTGCCTGCGAGGAATCGCAGATTGTATGAAAGGCGTTCCGGGCGGGAAGGAGAGTAAAAACATGAAACCTTTGTATATTCCGAAAGGAAAAGCCAAGGAATACGGCGATTACGCCGTCAATATCTACACCGGCTGTCCCCACAGGTGCTACTACTGTTTCGCACCGAATGTGCTGCACCGGGATCGTGAGACCTTTCACACCATCGTAGCACCCCGCCCTGGGCTGGTGGAGGCGCTGAAGCGGCAGCTGGAGAAAGAGCAGGTCAAGGGACAGCTTATCCACCTCTGCTTCGTCTGTGACCCGTACCCCACTGGATACGACACTTCCGCCACTAGGGCCGTCATCAAAGTCATCAAAGAGAGCGGGAACCATGTTCAGATTCTCACAAAGGGTGATGGGAGCCGAGACTTTGACCTGCTGGACAAAAATGACTGGTACGGAATCACCTACGATGGCTCCGATATTGGCCCCTATGCCCCATCTGATCGGCTGATTGCCCTCTACTCTGCGAAACAATGCGGTATCAGCACATGGGTTTCCTGTGAGCCGGTGTTGAACCCTCATGGGGTTATAGAAATGCTTTCGGAATGTCACGATATTATCGACAAGGTAAAAATCGGGAAACTGAACTACCATCCGAGCAATATCGACTGGAAGCAGTTCGGGCAGGATGTGGAACAGCTCTGCCAGCGGCTTTGGCTTGACTACTACATCAAGGATTCGCTGCGAAAAGAAATGGAGGGATGAAAAATGTGCGAAATCAAATTGAAGCCCTGCCGTTTTGTGGGGGGGGGGGTAAAGTTAGCCTTAACTTGCGGAAATTGCAAGTGGTACGAGCCGTTTTGCGGTGTCTGCTGCAACGGTGACAGCGAGCACCGGGCGGATTTTCGGTTGGAAGATGAGACGTGCGAGGAATGGGAGGAAAACGATGTGGAATAAGATTATTGATGATGAGAAGAGCGACGATCAGAAGAAAAAAGAACGGGAGGCTTATTGTCCGTTTCTTATGCCGGACGCGGGAAATCGTTTTTACAGTGGTTGTGTGAATGAGCGCTGCGCGTGGTATGTAGAAGATCGCGGAGAGTGTGCAGTCAAGGTTATTGCGACGAGATAGGAGGGAAACACCATGTACGATAGCTTTATTGAGATTTGGGAGGGTTAGGAATGGCTGAGTATATTGAGCGTGAAGCGGCGGAAGATGCAGTCGGAGAAGCGCACCTAAAGGGGCTTAATCCGCTTTGGGAGTTGCGCGACGTTCCTGCCGCCGACGTTGTGCCGGTGGTGCATGGGAGGTGGGAATACGATCTTCCGACTATCAACACTTATGGTCAATTAAGGTGCTCGATTTGTAATTGGTGGACACTTGACCCGTCTGTTGATCGTTCGTATAGCTATTGCCCGAATTGCGGGGCGAAGATGGGCGGAGGTACATACAATGCCTGAATACATTGCGAGAGAAGTATTACTTGCACAACTTAGAGCAATGGAATCATACAACGTATCGCCTATGTACCGGCGCGGATATGACGATTGCGTTGCAACTGTTCTGAAAGCGCCTGCCGCCGACGTGGCCCCGGTGGTGCATGGGCGGTGGGGCACGGGACGGTTCAATCCAGAAACGGGAAACTATGAGGAGCAGTGCACCCGCTGCCGGAATTTCTCGAAAGAGTACGACAAGCCTTACTGCCCCAACTGCGGCGCAAAGATGGATAATGCGGAATCCGTGCAAGGACTGCATCTCTATTTCCACAAAGAGAATAAAACTTGCCAGTCGAAGAAATGCGCTACTTATGGCGACGGAAAAGTATCTTGGATTGATAGATTGTTTTGTTCTCCGCGCAAAATAAATTCAACACCCGAATATCATAAAGTTCCCAAAAGCATTAACATTGCAAAAGGCTGTTGCCAGCGTTGTATAGAGAATGGCGGGTTTCGCTGCAAAGACGGTGAAATTTGTTTAACTATCGGATATACGACTATTTATCTTTGCAAAGAACATTTCTGCGAAGCCATAAAAGTATTAAATGACTTTTATGAAAAGAACAAGGACGAATGGGAACAAAAAAATGAAGGTGCAGACAATGGATAAACTGAAACCCTGTCCGTTCTGTGGGGGAGAGGTATCCGCTTCTTGTGAACGCAAAGTGAACTATCTGTATGTGATGAGTATGCCTGCTTTTGCCATCGAATGTCGTGTCGGTTGTGAAAAATGCGGAATTTATTTTCGGCAGAACAGTGTAATTTCACGAGCAGAATATAGAGCACCTGTTACCAACAGGGATAGATACGAAGAAGCCGTTGAAGCATGGAACAGGAGAAGCAAAAAAACATGAAATTGGAAGATTTCGGACCCGTTTATATCCCGAACGCGCTTTTCATGCGGTTCGTTGGGGAAAACGGTGAATGCATCAGCGTGCGCGTTGAGCATTATGTAAAATTTCTGAACGAGATTTTGCGCGGTAAAACGATGTTTTATCGCTGGAAGCTCGGCGAACACAACGACGAAGCGGAATTTGTCAAAGCCACACTTCCGAAACATATGCAGCTGGTTGATATTGAATTATCAAACGGTGAGAAACACGAAATTCGTGATGGTAACGGTGAACTTTTCATCGTTACCGACACAGAGAAGTTTGAAATCATGTCCGCCGCCGATTATGTGAACGAATGCCTTAATCGGACAAAGTGAGGATTACTTCTGCTTCAAAAAATAACCTGAAATGATGGAGGTGAAGGAAAACGATGATATTCAAGAAAAACGGCAGATTATACGGCAATATTGAATCGCTGCTCAATGAATGTTGCGAAATCAACCAGTATTGCTTTCAGTGCGCGCTGCACGGCAAGATAGGCACGAAAAGCTGCGCAGGATATGCGGCTGAGAATCCGGAAGAGGTTGCGCGATTGCTGGATGCTACGGTGATTAAGGACAAACCAATCACTGCCGAGGCAGTCGATGAAAACAGCGAGGACGCAAAGCGCAGGCTGACCCGTGCGGACATCCTGCACGCGGCGGAGAAGTGCGTATGCGGACAGCGCGAGACGGACTACGGCACACCGGAGGACAATTTTGAGACGATTGCGGAATTTTGGACTGCATATCTCAATCGCGCGTGCGTGGATGAGGCGGGCGGTGTGTATATCGACGCGAACGACGTTGCCATGATGATGGCGCTGCTCAAGATTGCGCGTATTGCGGCAGGCGGCGGAAAGGCTGACAGTTGGATTGATCTTGCAGGCTATGCGGATTGCGGGGCGGAATGTGAGGGAGTAACGGAATGAAGTACCGTAAGAAACCTGTTGCGATTGAGGCTGTCCGGTGGGCGGGCTGTTAGGGAGGAAACGTGCTTTGAAAAAATGTCCTCGCTGTGGGAAATTATTGGAGAATTCTGAATTTTACGTTCAGAAATCAGGCAGACATAAAGGAAAGCTGACTTCTTGGTGCAAAAAGTGCTGCTCAAAACAAAGCGCTGAAAGATATAAAAATAATATCGAAAAATGCAGAGAAGAGCACAGAAACTGGGCCAATAAAAACAAAGACAAGGTTGCTTTTACGAAAGCAAAAAGCGCATACGGAATAACCAAAGAAGAATACGATTCACTAATAAGAAAATGCCAGATATGCGGAAGCGAAAAGAATTTGGTAATAGACCATTCTCATCAATCCGGCAGAATTCGGGGAATGTTATGCAACAGCTGCAACAAAGGACTGGGATTTTTCAGAGATAATCCGGCTCTTTTAGAACGAGCAAGTGACTATGTTTTAGGAGAATACGAACCTATAAGGAGGGTGGAAGAATGACCATCGCTGAAATCGCCGCCCAGATGGGCGTTACGCCGGAAACACTGGTGCAGGAGGTTATTGCGAAGCATGTGACGGGCGGTATTTTACTGACGGCGCTGTTCGTGGTGCTGATGCTGGGCGCGATTGTGGCTACGGTTAAGCTGATGCGGAATGTGGAATACTGCGATATTGCGCCGATTGCCTTTGCGGCCGCTTTTATTGCACTGCTTGGCGTTATGATGTCGTGCGAGGAGCTGGTTGGCTGGTACGTTGCGCCGGAGACCACGGCAAACCAGTATATTGTAGAACATTATGGAGGTGGACAGTATGACGATTAACCAAGCAATCCGCATCCTCGACCCGGCAACCTCGGCCGAGGCGTTAGGAGAGATCAAATACTATGGCGAGCTGGACGGCTACGAGAAGATGATGGCTGCGTGCGAGGAAGCCTGCCGCATGGCGGTTCAAATTATGAGAAAATACATGGAGGAACAAAAATGAAAAAGAAAATCATGGCGGCACTGCTCTGCGGTGCTATGATGTGTAGTCTGTCGGCCTGCAGGGAGAGCGAGCGCGTTGCGTACAACATCTCGAAGGAGGCGGACAATTTCAACGTCACGCGCCGTCTGGAAGTCATCAACGCGCGTACGGACAAGCCGGTGTTTGAGCTGATCGGCAACTTCGCCATCTCGAACAACAGCGAGAACGAGCTGGAGGTGACTGTCGAGACCGGGCAGGGCGTTTACAAGAAACACCTTGTGTACCTCAACGACTGGACGATCTACGTTGTGGAGGACGTCAGCGGAGCTTACGTGGACAAGTTCCACTACGAGGTGAATTTCCTGCCAGAGATGATCGTTCCGGTTACGGTGACATCGCATGACTAATGACGCAGCAAAACAGATACGCAGAGAAAGGAGAATGAAAAATGACGATTGATGAAGCTATCAAGATTGTAGACGCGATTACGGAAAATGCAGTTGAAATCTGGAAATTGAATACAACAGAGTTTCGGGAGTTCAGAGCGATGTGCGCGGACGCGCTGCGGCTGATGAAGAGGACGATCGATAAACCGAAGGGCGAGAACGCTGCGCCGGACACATGGCAGGAGCGCATGAAGCGCGAGTACCACGAGACAAAGGAACGCTATGAAAAGCTGAATCGGCTACTTGTTAAGCACGCGGCGGATGACGGCTAAGTACATCAAGATGGGCGTGGAGGAATGGTACACCGAGGTTTACAAGTGTATATCTTGCAGTGCGGATACGATGATGACGATGAACGAAAGGTATCGACAGCCGCGATTCTGCGCAAATTGCGGAGCGGCGTTTACGCAGGAGGAAAACGATGAACGCAGTGAGTGAAGATGTTGAAAAGCTCGTGGAAAAGGAACTGGAAGCTGCAAATGAGCGGTTCCCACAGTTCCATAGCCCGCATGAGGGGTGGGCGGTAATGCAGGAGGAAGCCGAGGAACTGCGAGAAGAATGCGACAGTATCGAGATGGCGATGGAGCAGCTCTGGCGCCGAATCCGTGACGGTATCCCAACGTCGCTGCAGGTGGCACTGGTTGGGCAGTACGCCGAAGCGGCGGCTTGCGAGGCAATTCAGGTGGCGGCAATGGCGAGAAAGTATCTGGATATGATGGAGCGGTTGGACGAGTGAAACGGTACAGCGCGGAGATGCGGCAGTATCTGGACGAGATGCGGCGGTATGAAAATTGGAGGTACGGAAATGGCGAAGAAAAAGAAAGTCAACCCATACCGAATACCGGCGACGCAGGGTGACATAGAAAAAGCCAAACGAGACGCAACGAACACGGCGGTTGCGTCTACATGGGCAATTATGTTTAGCGTTCTACGGGATAAAGAAGGGTACGACTATGACCGATTACGGCGGATATGGGACGAAACAAACTACCTCGCAGACAGTATCGCCCGAAAATACGTTAAAATCGACGATCTGATTGAAGAACTGCGGGAGAATGGAATAGCATTAGCATGAAAAAGAAAAGCGAATGCGCTGGGTGCGCATACTGGCGGGTGCTTGGTACAAGCCGAGGATCTAAGCTATGGGCGTGTCATTATTTGATCGACACGGGGAAATCGCGCGGATGTGAACCGGGTGTGGGTTGCGTCCGCAAGGCGGCGAGAATCAGCCGTCGTAGGCGATATACACAGCATGGTATGGAGGAGGTAGTGGCACACGACGACTAAAGAATGGCTCAGACGAGGGATTGATCTGGAAAAATCAATCTCTGCGTTGGAAGAAGCACGAGTAAGGGCGTGGACACGGGCGACAAGCGCAACGGCGACGATCAAGGACACGCCGGGTGGCGGCGGTGACGTGAGCGCAAACAAGGCGGATGCGTATCTTGCCCTGTCCGAGAAGATACAGAGAGAGCAGGAACGGCTTGCGCTGATTAAGGCGGAGATCATCAGTACCACGGCTAAGGTGCAGGATGCGGCGCTGCGGGCGCTGCTGATCGAACATTACGTGAATGGTAGAACGTGGAGAGAGACCGCCGAAAAGATACACTACAACGAGGACCATGTGCGCGGAAGGATGCACGTTCGCGCCCTGCGGGAAGTGGAGAAGTTATTAACAGATTGTGCATGAATCTGTGGAAAACTTACCACACTATACCACAAAAACTGGTGTTATAATAGTATTGTGATAAAAGCTCGTAAGAGCAAAATCACGGAGTTTCGTTCCTCCATTTTTACCTAAAGTCCCGTTTTAAGCGGCGGGGAGACCTGCCGCTGACCTGCTCCAAAGTCTGCATGAGGGCAGAGGAGCAAAACGCCTTTCGCGGAACGAAGGCATTGATTATCCTTTCTATTCTTTCGGCGTGTCATTTGCGCGGCACGCCGATATGCTCCGAAGCCTGCATGAGGGTGACGGAGTAATAACATTCACGCTAAAAAATTGAGAATGGAGTGCGGTGCCTGCGGGCAACAGACACCGCAAACATGCCCGAATGGCTGCATGAAGCCGGACGGGTAACGTAGCGGACTTTTGGCAAGCCTTGCATGGTGGACAACGTGCAAGGCGATCTGCTCCCGAAGCTGCATGAGGCAGAGGGAGCGCAACGCCTCCAACGAGGACGATAATATTCTGGCGGTCCGGAAAGACGGACAATCTGTTTCCGAACGCCTGTGAAGCTGCTGCAACGGCTTTGCAGAGTTCAGCGGGTGCTTGCAGGCACGCCGCAACCGGGGTCGCTCCCCGCTGTAACCAGTCAGCCGGAAAACAAACCGATAGTAATTGTGACACGCCGGAGAGCGACGGCGCATAGTCCAGAACGAGAGGACGGCGATGCACTGCCGACGGACTGCGAGAGCCGAAAAAGTGAAGCGAACAAAAACGTTTATCTGATCAGCCGAAAAGCGAAATACGGTAGACGGCCGCGACGGCGGCAAAACATTCCAAATCATTACACAGGCGGCATATATCTCTTGTGCTGCAAAAACTAAGATATAGGAGGTTACTACCTCTCTCGTCATACATGTAGTGTTTGCCTGTGGACAGCGGAGGAATCCTCGGTAAAAGCCCGACGTTCGCGCGGCGAAAAGCGCACATACCGCGAAAGCGGTATACATGGGGCGAACAGTCGTAACCGGTGCAAATCCGGTATGCCCTGAAACATCTTTTCATACCTCTTAAAAAAGTAACCCCTACCGGACATTCGATGGCGTTCGGTAGGGGTTACGGCGTTATTTTGTAATGCGGTGGCCGAGGGCGATTTCTTCTTCGGTCCAGCCGTAGCGGCGGCGGGCGTAGTTTCTGGCCCATTCGCGGTAATGTTTGTCGCGGCAGCCGGGGCAAAATTTCGATGCCGTTCCGCCGGCAAAAGGTTTGCCGCATATCTCGCAGACATGGGGTATTTTCGCGTGCGCCGCGGAAATAATTTTTCCCGTGCCTTGACGACGGGTTTTCTGCTTGCATCCGCAGGATTTGATCTCTGTGTTGTAGAAATAAGTGTCGTTGCGATCTATGACACGGCCACACTTTTTGCAGCGTGCGCGGAAACGGGGTTTTCCGTCCTCGTCGCGGTAGCGCTCTACGATCTCAAACGGTCCGTCGGCTTGCAACAGCGGCGGGAGCACATAGCCGACAGCATGCGCTTCCACGATCTTGGGGAAGGGAACGAACTTCGGCGGGGCGGCGTTTTTGCCGCGCTTGCTGTCCGCTTTGCGCTGCTTCTCCTGCTCCGCTTTGCGGCGGCACTCGTCGCAACAGTAATACTTTTCCGGGCTGTCCGGCGGAATCACTGCGCCGCAGACCTTACAAAATCGGTCGGTGTGGCGGATGCGCTCCTTGCGGTAGTCCTCCATATAGGCGCGGCCCTGGGCGTTATCGGCGGCTTTGACCGCCTCGGCGGCGCAGTCGGGACAATACCGCTGACGGGCTGACTTGACGATATACGGCTTACCGCATACCGTGCAGAGGTCAGTAGAGCCGAGAGGGCGCACAGTGCCTTTCTCGCGCTGGCGGCGGTTTGCATCGCGCTGGCGCTCGGCGCGGCAGTCCGGGCAGTACCACGCACGCGGCCCGCCCTCAAACACCTTGCCACATTGGCGGCAGGTGCGGGGACGCATGACCGACTTAACGCTTTTTGCGGCGCAAGCCGGGCATTTAACCTGATCGTCGTACTGCGGCGAGAAAATCCCGCCGCAGGAGATGCATTTTCTGGGTGCTCTTGTTGGCATGGCGTTGCCCCCCTATGCGATGATGGAGATAACAACAGGATCGGAAATAATAACCTCACCTGCGTCCTCGCCGTACTCGTAAGAGTTACCCGCGATAACGGCGATGTGGCGACCGAAATAGTCACCATTATAGCGCGCGGAATCATCCAGCGCGTTTACCTTGATACCGCATAATCCGTTGAGTTCCTCGCCGGTGTCTTCGCCGTTGTCCCAGATGTGGGAAACGTGGTCGATCTCACCGAGTGCGAATGGCTCTTCCTGCTTGCGGACTGCGATGCATGCGTAATCAAAATCATATTCTTCCGCGACTGCGGCGATACGGTCGCGCTGCTCTTTGGTAAGGGTCATTGTTGTTACCTCCTGTTGTGTATATTGTACCGCTGATTTGGCGCGGTGACAAGCTGTTTTTTATATGTTCCGCTGCGGGTGCATGAGCCGGGCGGGAGAGAGGGAGCGGTTAAGGCCCCCTTAGTCAATCTGGCAGTATGTGAGAGCATCATAGCCCATGTCGGCAAGCGCCTTGGTCATAGCCTCGGCTGCGGTCTCGCGCTTGTATGCCTGACCGGGCAGCCTCAGGCAAATAACATAGCGGTTAGAGAAGCCCCAGCGGAAATAATCACCGCCTGCCTCCTTGCAAGCCTGCTTGACCTTGGCGGACTGCCAAAGCGGGAGCAGGAGAGAGGGCGCATCTAAATTACAGGTGCCGCCGTCCTCAACTTGTGCGGCTGCGGCTTTGCCGATCTTGTACACCTTGCGCAGATCGTCGCGGAGCTTGGCGTACTTGCCGGTAAGCGGCTTCGGCTCGGTGTGTTTGATGGTGTTCATGGCGTGTACCTCCTGATTATTGATTCACTGATTCCCAAAAGATTTCAAAACCGATTTCGGCGGGTTCGCCTGCTGCACCGGCTTTATCAATCATATCGTCGATGTGCGCTTGTTCGTTCTTGTGCTGCCACGATAGCGGCTCTCCGCCTCGCCAACCATAATCGATTACATCATACTTCCGACCTCTGTATAAGTACGTCAGAACCGGAAAACCTTCCGGAGAGTATATCTTGCCGACAAATTTTGCTTTTATCATATCGATACCACCTTTCAAAAATGAATTTATGGGTGCGGGCTTTAAGGGTGAACCCGCGAGAACCTTTTAAGCAATGCCCATCATTTTGTTATATTCGGCGGTTTCCTCTGGGGTGAGATCGTATTCTTCCGGAATATCTTCTGCCAAATAATACTCAATAGACTGCTGGCCGAAGCCAACCCAGCGGCCATTCATGAATTCTTGAAAATCGACTTTTGCGCGACCGTGAGAAGCTGGAGTGATCTCGTAGCGATGCCATTCGCAAGTGCCTGCAATGCACATTTGATTACCTCCTGTTTGTCTTTACTGTGACTATAGTATAATATATTTGTGCAAGTATAGCAATGGGCAAAATAACTATATTTGCGCAAGTATATTTGTAGGTTATGTATATTTACACAAACATATCCGAGGCGTATAATAGCTATCGTTAGGAGGTGCTGTTATATGCCATCCAGCAAGGCGCAGCAGAAAGCAACCAATAAGTACATCAACAAGGCTTATGACCGAGTTAATTTGACCCTGCCGAAAGGCAAGAAAGAAGAGATCAAATCCCATGTGGAAGGCCGGAGAGAAAGCGTGAATGGCTTTATCGCCCGTGCGATTGATTGCCAGATGGAGCGAGACAAAGAGGAGGACAAAGCGTAGTGTATGATAGAGTAGATGCAAGCAGCGGCGAAAGCCTTTGCCGTACTATGGCGGAGGAATGCGATACCGCGATCTTAGCATTTTCCACAGGTAAGGACAGCATTGCAGCGTGGTTGCAGTTGAGGAAGTATTTCAAGCATGTAATTCCGTATTATTGTTACACTGTGCCGGGTCTGGAATTCGTCGAAAACAGCCTCGCATACTATGAGGACTTTTTTGGCACTCACATTTACAGACTGCCGCACAGATCACTGTACCGGCTGCTGCGAAATCTGGTCTTCCAATCGCCGGAGCATGTAACCAAGATCGAGGCGCTGGACTTGCCGGGCGAGGAATACGATGACGCGGCAATCGGTGAGATCATCCGCGAATGCAAACGCCTGCCGGGCAGTGTATACACAGCCACCGGCGTTAGAATGGCAGATAGTCCTATGCGGCGTATCGCCATGAAAACACATGGAGCGATCAACCACAATGCAAAGCGGTTCTATCCGGTGTTCGATTGGGTAAAAGCCGACCTGCTGCGCGAATTTGATGCAAGCGGTGTTCGGCTGCCGGTAGACTATAAGCTGTTCGGCAGAACGTTCGATGGTATTGATTATCGGTTTTTGAAGCCGATTAAGGAGAATTTCCCGCGGGACTACGAGAAGATTATCACATGGTTCCCGCTGGCTGAACTGGAACTGTTTAGGAGGGGCGAAAAGTAATGGGATACTGGAACGACGATAAGCCGAAGAAAGAAGAAAAGAACAGTCACATCGAATTAGAGCAGTTTGAAAGCGAGTGCTTAGAGGAACTCGGAGAAGTAGAGCAGAGTTTCCGCGAGCGCATGAGCGCAGAGAACAAACGATTCCGCGATATGTGTGATACGGAATATTGGTGCTGCATTTGCTTTACCAGCCGCGCACAGAAAGAGGAATTTCTCGGATCGCTCGATTTTGATGGCGATTTGAAGTATATCGAAGGCAAAGAATTTGCGCGAGCAGTGAAAAGACCGGTGAAAACCGAGGATTTGAAGTTTGCTCGTATCGGTAAAGGCTCAAAAGATTACTTGGGCAGGCTCATAGATGAGCAAAAATGACGCTGAAAGGAGGTGTAATGTATGGGTAGCAGAATCCGTTCGATTCTCGGCAATGTAAGAAATCGAATTGCCAACCGCCGTTCTCGCCGCGCAGCGGCAGCGTCTACGGCTCGGTCGTCCTCGACCTAACATCACAACTCCTAAAAGCAACCGACTGAGATATATTTCCCAGTCGGTTTTCTTTTGGGAAAAGAAAGGAGGTAGCACGTGGGACGGAAAAAGAAAGTGATTGACCTTGAAGCGGTGCAAGAGCTTGCGAGTGAGGGCAACACACAAGAAGAAATTGCAAAGGCTTTGGACTTCTCGCGCTCGACGTTCAGCAACCGTAAAGATGTAACCGAAGCATATTATAAAGGCGTGGCAGAAATGAAACTCAGCTTGCGCCACTGGCAGTTCAACGCCGCAAGAGGCGGAAACATCCAAATGCTTATCTGGATGGGTAAGCAGTACCTCGGACAGAGCGATACACCAGCGCCGACCGAGGAAAATAACGATAACGGCGTTTTGCCACTCGTCGATATGCTGATGAAGCCCGCGCCGGACAGAGACATAAAGGATTTTGAAGATGGATAATATCCCCGCACCGTTCACGAAAAAACAAGTGGATTATTTCTATAAATCCCTTCATAGCTGGTTCAACGTGGCCGAGGGCGGCAAGCGTGGCGGTAAGAACGTATTGCAAACAACGGCGTTCTGTGCTCGATTGGAAAAGCACCCGAACAGATTCCACCTCATTGCAGGCGTTTCTACTGCGTCGGCAATGCTTAATATCATCGACTGCGACGGTTACGGCATGATTAACTATTTCGGCAAGCAGAATTGCCGGGTAGGTAAGTACCAGAACCGAGACTGCATCTACGTCAAGACGCGGAACGGCGCTGAGAAGATCGTGCTCGTATCCGGCGGTCGTAAAGACGGCGACGAGAAGAACATCAAGGGCAACACTTACGGCCTTGCGTATATCACCGAGGCGAACGAGTGTCACCCCAAGTTTGTGCAGGAAGTCTTTGACCGTACCATGACGAGCGGCGACCGCGGCGTTTATCACGATCTCAACCCGAAGGGAGAAAACCACCCGTACTACACGGACGTGCTCAACTTCCACATGGAGAAGCAGCAGGAGAATCCGAACTACGGTTTCAACTACGGACATTTCACCATTGCGGATAATCTTTCGGTGTCGGATGAGCGGTTGAAGGAAATCCTTACGACATACGACCGCAAGAGTGTATGGTATCAGCGCGATATTCTCGGTTTGCGGCGTGTTGCGGAGGGCTTGGTTTATCCGATGTTCTCGAATGAGCTGCACATTACGGATGGCGAAGGTTCCGGCAATCGCTGGTTTGTGTCCTGCGACTACGGCACGATTAACCCGACCGTGTTCCAGCTTTGGCGGTTTGACGAAATGACCTGCAAATCAACTTGCGTGCGTGCGTATCGGCACGACAGCCGCAAGGAGAAGAAACAGAAAACAGATGAGGAATACTACGCCGATCTTGAAACGTTCGTCGGTGGTCAGTATATCGAGGCGATTATTATTGACCCCTCGGCTGCATCGTTCAAGGAAACAATCCGCAGACACGGTAAATTCCGTGTGCGTGACGCAGACAACAGCGTGCTTGACGGTATCCGCCTGATGGGAACGCTGCTTGCTGCTGGTTATGCACAGTATAATGCAAGCTGTACCGGAGCAATCGACGAATTCGGCATGTATATGTGGGACGATAAATCCCCCGAAGATGCGGTTATCAAAGAGTTCGACCATGATATGGACGCATCACGCTATTACTTCCAGACGATAGTGCGCCGAGAAGTTAGAGCAAGGGGGCTTGTGAATGTTTGAACGGTTGAAGCAGTTAATAAAGGCGGTGAGGCAAGCAATGATTCCGGCAAACAAAATTGAAGAGCTGACAGGGGCAACGGCGGTCTATGATTCCACGATGCAGTCAAACATTGACTTGTGGAGACGGATGTATATGGACGATGCCGAGTGGCTCGGTCAGCACGGCAACCGGAATGTTACGTCTTGCGGCCTGCCGTCGGCTATCTGCCGAGCAGTGGCACGCCCAACCACCATTGAAAGCACCATCACTGTTGATGGCGGCGCACGAGCAGAGTTCCTAAACGAAAGCCTGCGCGGTATGATTCCACACATGCGAATTGACGTTGAAAAGGGCCTCTCTGTCGGCGGTTTTTTCTATAAGCCGTTTGTCTCAGAAAACCGTGTGCTTGTGGACTTTAACACAGTCGGCAGTGCGTATCCGGTCAGTGTGGACAGCAACGGCGAAATCACAGCGGCAGTATTCGCAGATACCAAGCGAGAAAAGAACCGATATTATACCAAATTGGAGTACCACGAACTGAAAAGCGGCGTGTACACCATCAAGAACAAGGCGTACAACTCCGACAAGAACGGTAGTATCGGCTCGGAAGTACCGCTGAATACTGTAGAGGACTGGGCACAGATTGCACCGGAAACGACGATTCAGAACGTAGAACGTCCGCTTTTCGGCTTTTTCAAGGTGCCGATTGCAAATAACATCGAGCCGGAAAGTCCGCTCGGTGTGTCGCTTTACAGCGGCGCAGCAGTTGACCTCATCCGACAGGCTGACCAGCAGTGGGAACGGCTCATGTGGGAATACGAAAGCGGCGAACGTCGTATCCTGATGAGCGATTCTGCGATTCCGCAGCGCGTTGTAGATGAGCACGGACTATCGCACACGAACCCGCTGCTCCGTGACCGTCTGTTCCGCCGGATGCCGTTTGAAAACGTAGACTTCTATCAGGAGTTTTCGCCGGAATTCCGCAACGATGCGCTTTACAAGGGCTTCCAAGACACCTTGAAGATGATCGAGCTGAACTGCGGCTTGTCTTTTGGAACGCTGTCCGACCCTCAGACGGTAAACGCAACTGCAACCGAGATCGTATCCAGTAAACAGACAATGTACGTCACCGTGAGGGATACGCAGGCGGCACTGGAACACGCTCTGAACGGCCTGCTGTACGGCATGGACGTTTACGCCACGCTTTATGGCCTTGCCCCTGCTGGTGATTGGGACTTGCAGTGTGATTGGGGCGACGGTGTTGTGCAGGACACCGAGAGCAAGCAGAAAGAACTTGCGGATATGCGCAATGACGTTTCTGCCGGTCTCATTCGAGGTGAGCTGTACATTGCAAAGAAGTACGGCGTAACCGAGGAAGAAGCAAGGGCAATGATGCCGGGTGCTGAAAAGCTAATAGATGGCGAGAAATGACCGGATATCAGGAGGACGGAACATGGATAAACACAATTATTTACCCCGCGTAAGGTGCAGAGGGTATGAAGGCGATTTAATCTCTGTCGAACAGACATTTTGCGAATCGGTTTTGGGAGCAAATCCCACAGCACGTTATGAGCTGGTTATTTCGCCCGAACGTGACGTAGAAATCAAAATCGGCTGCGTTTCTTGGGACGAAATCGAACAACTTTGAAAATCGAATAATCGGTTTTGAAAATCGCATAGCACACTTTGATAAAGTGAATCCAGCGCCGAAAGGCGCTTTTTTCATGCCCGCAACGGCATTAAACTACGGAAATTGGCTATCCTGCAAGCCTAAAAGTGCAGGCAGATCGGTGACGGCGACCACCTAAAACGCCTAATCTGAAAGGAGTACACACATGAAGAAAGAAGAACTGTTAGAAATCGGTCTGACTGACGAACAGGCAGATAAGGTTTTTGCACTGAACGGCAAGGATGTTGAGAAGTACAAGCAGCAGGCGGCAGAAGCTAAGAAAGACGTTACCGACCTGCGCGACCAACTCACCCAGCGCGACAAGGACATTGAGGACTTGAAGAAGAATGCAGGTGACGCGGACGACTTGAAGACCAAGCTCGACACCCTGCAGAAGAAGTACGACACCGACACTGCAGAATTCCAGAGCAAGCTCGATGCCCGCGATTATGCGGACGCAGTACGCGCCGGTATCACCGCAAAGGGTATTAAGTTTACCTCCAAGGCGGCAGAAAAGGCATTTATCGCTGACCTGACCGCAAACAAACTGGAAATGAAGGACGGCACGCTGACCGGCTTTGACGATTACTGCAAGAAGCAGCAGGAATCCGACCCGGCGGCATTTCAGAGCGAAAAACCCGCTCCGACGTTTGCAAATCCGATTCAGAATCCCGCACCGCATGCAGTAAGTGCTGCCGGTCTGGCTGCACAGCGGTATTCCGCACAGTTCGCACCCAAGGGAAAGGAGTAAATAACCTATGGGCACTTATGTAAACAAAGTTGACGGTGCACGCAAGCCGTCTATCCTCGCAAGCGAAGTTGGCCTGATCACCAAGACCCGCCTCATCCCCGCAACCCTCGGCACCGCTGATGGCAATCGAAAGGTTGTTAAGCAGGGCACTATCTTCCCGCTGAACGACAACACCGCAGAGGGCATTGTGTTTGAGGACGTGGACGTAACCAACGGCGACCGTGTAGCTGCTGTTATTGTTGCTGGCCGTGTATATGCAAACCGCCTGCCCGCACAGCCGAGCGCGGACGATAGCTCCAAGACTGGCGCAAAGTCCACCCTCGAAAAGAGCGGCGTTGTTTTTGTTAACGCGCCGGAAACCACCAGAGCGTAAAGGAGTAATAACCTATGGAATTTGTAGAACTGCTGAAAGAAGCTGACCTGCTGGACTTCGGTCAGAATTTCAAAATTGCACGCCCGGAGCTGTCCGGCGACCGTCTGTTCCCCGACCAGAAGACCCAGAATATCACCGCAAAGTACCTCGCAATGTCTGACAGTGCATACCTGCCGACCATGGCAACCGTGCACGCGCTCGACGCAGAGGCACAGATCGGCTCCCGCCCGACTGCAAGCATCGTAACCGTTGAAAAGCTGCTCATCAAGCGCAAGATCAACCTTTCCGAGCGTGTCCGCCTGCTCCGCAACCACGGCGTAAACACCAACAACGAGATTCTCGACTATATCTTTGGCGATATGGCACGTCTGGCTGAGGGTGTAAAGACCCGTACCGAGGTTGCAAAGCAGGAGCTTCTTGCAACCGGCAAGATGACCATCAACGAGAACCACGTCAATACCACTATTGACTTCGGCGTTCCGACCGACCATACGAACAAGACTTTCGACTGGTCTACCGAGGCAAAGGCAAAGACCATCCTCGACGATATTCAGGGCGTGCGTGACGCTGCTATTGCAACCGGCCGCGTACTGCGTGAGATCGTCACCAGCTCGGCTGTTCTCAGCCTGCTTGCTAAGAGCGCTGTTATCCAGAATGCGCTGTTCGGCTCTGCTTTTGCGGGCCGTCTGGCAACTCAGGACGAGATTACGAGCCTGTTCTCCCGTCTGTTCGGCATTGAGCGAATCACTGTAAACGATCAGGTTTACAACTACGAAAAGGCAGATGGCACGCTGACTACTCAGCGCTACTTCCCGAAGAACAAGATTGCGTTCCTCGCAACTATGGCAAACGGTTCGTTCGGCGCTGGTCTGTGGGGTGTAACTCCGGAAGAGGAAGCACAGGGCGCATTTACTGCTGCATCGCAGAACCAGTACATCACCATGACCCAGTGGCAGACCCCCGACCCGGTTGCAATCTGGACTAAGGCATCCGGTATGTTTATCCCGGTTCTGCCCGACCCGAACGGCCTGTACATTGCAACTGTAACCCTGCCGTCGTAAAGAAAGGAGCAATCCGCCGTGTACGCAAACTATGACTTTTACCGCACCTGCTACAAGGGTAATCTGCTTGATGAGAAGGATTACGACCGCGTAGCAGGGAGAGCGGCGGATATTATCTCTTGCGCAACGCTCGGACGCTCTGACGGCGTTCTGAGCGACACTGTAATGCACCGAGTAAAACGCCTTAACTGTGCGCTGGCAGAAGTCATGCACAATCAGGAAACCGCAGAATCCGCCGTCTTTTCTACGGACGGCGGCGCGGTATCCTCTGAGAGTGTTGGCTCGTGGTCTCGCAGTTACGGCGCTAACTCTGCTATTGCTGCACAGGTGCAGAGCATTGAAGATCGGCAAAAACGACTTATCGCACAGTATTTGTGCGGTACTGGCTTACTCTATGGCGGTATCGGCTGATGAAGTATCCTATTACTCCGGAATACCTTGAAAATGCGCCTAAACCGCTTGTGAAAGCAATCCTCGCAATGGAAGATGATCTGTTGCGTGAGATTTGCTCTCGCTTCAAGCTGACCGGCGAACTGAACGAGGTAACGATCAACGACATACGCACGCTGAAAGCATACGGTCTGGATATGGATACCATCGAACGGCGTATCGCAAATCATACCAAGACCAGCGCAGAGGAAGTGCAGGGCGCGCTTGACCGTGCGGTAAAGCTGAACCGCGAGTATTACAGCGAGTTGTCCGACAAGGCAGGTATTACAATGCCACTTGAAATCGTGACGGCACGAGAAATTGAACTGATTCGTAAGCAAATGCTCGATGAGTATCGCAACATTACCCGTTCTTTGGGTTTTGCTGTGCAGACGAACGGCGAAATCGTGTTCCGCCCTATCGCAAAAGCCTATCAGGCTGTGCTTGATAAGGCAGAAATGAAGGTTTACTCCGGCGGATTTACAGTGCAGCAAGCGCTTGAAGATGCTGTGCAGGAACTGGCTGACAGCGGTATTCGCACCGTTGATTATGCGTCCGGCTGGACAAACCATGCTGACGTTGCGGCGCGGCGTGCTATTGTAACCGGTCTGAATCAGGTTACATCCAAGTATGCCGAAGAAGCGGCTGAGGTGTTGGAAACCGACTTATACGAAGTGACCGCCCATCGTGGAGCACGCGATAAGGACAAACCGCACGTTTGGTCAAATCATAAGCGCTGGCAAGGCAAGGTATACGCCACGAAAGACGGCAGCAAGTACCCGAATATCTACAAGGTTTGCGGATTGGGACAGGTTGACGGCTTGGAGGGCGCTAACTGTAGACACCACCGGCATCCGTTTTTGGAGGGCGTTTCTGAGCGTGTCTATACGGACGATGAACTAAAGAACATCGACCCGCCGCCGTTTAAGTATCAGGGCAAGACTTACACCGCCTACGAAGCGACGCAGATGCAGCGCAAGTTGGAAACAGCTATGAGGAAGCAGACACGGCGTAGGATGGCGTTTGAAGCTGCCGGAGATACCGTGCAAGCCGACAACGCAAAAATCCGTCTGCAAGCGCTACGGCGCGAATACAGAGACTTTTCCAGAGCGGCAGGATTGCCGACGCAGTTTGAAAGGGCAAAGGTGACAGCATGAAATTACCGCATACAGTGACGATTTTCCAACCGTCCGGTCGCACAGTGCTTACAGGCGTGTTGCTGGAAAGCACCAGAGGCACAGCGGCAACGAAAACCGCACTCAACAGCGCGGATTCCGTCACGCTGCATATCCCTCTGCCGTGCGAACTTACGCTATCGCCCGAAAAGGACTATTTCGCCCGTGGTGATGTGCCGGATGAGGGCAGCTACCAGAAATGCCGTGAGAAGCACGAGACATACCGGGTGACAAGCGTTTCGCGCTATGACTACGGCCTGTTGCAGCATTTGGAAGTGGGCGGCCGATGATACGTTACTCTATGAAGTTGCACTTGCCAAACAACGTGCTTGATAGGCGCGTGGAAAAGGCGAACGCGTGGCTTGTTGAGGAGATCATCAAGGACACCGACCCGTTTGTTCCGGCGCGAACCAGAGCACTGGCAATGAACGTGCAGCGGCACGGGCATACCATCGTGTATGCCTCACCGTATGCACGTTTTCAGTATTACGTCAAGGTGATGATCGACCCGGCAACAGGAAGCACATTCGCGCCTAAGGGCGTGCGCAAGGTGTTGACCGAGCGCGACCTTCAATACAGTAAGGCGGTGCACAAACACGCGCAATCGCACTGGTTTGAGGCAAGCCGCGCGGTGAACGAGGGACACTGGAGGGAAGGAGTGCGCAAGATTTTGACCGATGAGTGAGAAATTGAACACGGTAACAGCTCGTGAACAAGACGGTGTTTCACGGGCTGTTCTTTTATGGCTGAAAGGCTATGCTTCCGAAATCGAGTTTGAATATCTCCCGCCGGAACGGTCAGGCATGATGCTTACCAGTGTGCAGAGCGCGTATAAAACCGCACAGTACATTGACGGCGGATATGCTGCACAGTACCCGTTCGGCGTGATGTATCGCGCCCTGCCGACCGACAGCGAGGAACGTCTTGACGTTGAATCATTGCTGAATGAGCTGGGGGCGTGGGCGGAAGAAAACCCGCCTGATCTCGGCGAGGGAATGACCGTCACATCTGTTGAGCGAACGACCCCTGCGGGGCTTATCGCTCGATACGAAGATTTAACCGAGGATTACCAAATCCTCTTAACCATTAACTATGAAGTTGAGGTGTAAAAATGGCAACTGAAAAGATTAAACGTCCTCTGATTGCACACTTTCTGGATACGTCCGACAAGATGGGCGAGTATTCGGATGCAAAGTGGGCACGAATCGGCAAGAATGTAACCGAAGCATCTACGGACTACGGTGCACAGACTGAGACCGAGCAGGATATTATCTCTGATTCTGCAACTACTGAGATTACTGGCTATCAGCCGACCATGAGCGTTTCTCAGCAGTGCACCAAGGGCGACGGTGTGTTTGAGTTTATCGACAAGAAGCGTCGCGCTCGTGCTACTCTGGCAGATTCTCACGCATGGCTGCTGAACGTGGACATGTGGAATGCTACCAGTGACAGCGACACTGCAACCTACGTTGCAGAAGTACAGGAAGTATCTGTACAGGTTGATACCTACGGCGGCGCGGGCGGCGAATCTCCGACGCTGGAATATACGCTGAACTATGTAGGCGACCCGATTCCGGGCACTGTTAAGATCACCGGTGGCGCACCGGTATTCACTGCGAACGTATCCGTATAAGGAGGTAACGAGGAATGGATAGTATCCGCGTAAACAGCGGCGTAAAGGTTATTGAAGTCAACGACAAGGGAGAGACGATCTCCCTTCCGCTGTCTGATGATAGCTTTGTCAAAGGCTTTTTCGACCTGCTGAATGAAATCAAAGACAAGGCAACGGCTATTTCTGAGAAGAAAGGCGACGTTCTGGACACTCTGGACGATATTGTGGCGTTTGACAAAGACGTTAGGGACAAAATCGACGCGCTGATTGGCGAAAATACTTGCGCGAAGGTGTTTGGTGCGGTGCTTCCGTCCTCCGACCAGTTCCTTGATTTCTTCGCACAGCTTACCCCCATCATTGACAGCCACGTTGAGAAACGTGCAGCAAACATGAGCAAGTACAGCGCGGAGCGTGTCGGCAGTGTTTAACATGCTGCTTGACCGCCTGCCAAGCTCTTACAAGGGGTATCTGATTCGCACGGATTACAGAATCGGCATTCAGATTTCCCTTGCACTGGACGACCCGAATTTAAGCGATAATGACCGTGTATGGGTGGCATTATCCTTGCTTTACGGAGCAGGGATGCCACCCATTGACATTGCACTGGAAGGTTTGCAGTGGTTTATTCGCTGTGGCGACGATAGAGAGATTGAACCCGGCGGTAAACGCATGATGTGGTTCGATTTCGATTCTGCACGGTTGTACGCATCGTTCCGGCAGACGTTCGGCATTGAGCTGCACAAGGTCAATCTGCACTGGTTTGAGTTTATGGCAATGATGGAAAGCCTTAACGAAGATTCGGCAATGTCTCATGCCCTGCAAATCAGAGGCACGGACACAAGCAAAATGAAGGGAAAACAGAAACAGGAATACGAACGTCTCAAACGTAATTTAACCCCTGCACCCGCACTTTCCGAAGAGGAAAAGGAAGCTATTGACGCTTTTTGGGCGCAGATCAATTAGAAAGGCGGTGAATAAATGGCGGATGGCTCTATCAGAATCGACGCTACTGTAAGCGACGAACAAGCGAAAAAGCAGATTGCACAAATGACGAAAGACATTGAAAAGCAATCAGCCGCCGTAGATAAACAAGCCGCAAAGGTACAAAAACTTGCTGAACAGTGGAACAAGGTAGCTGCTGGCGGCACGAAGGGCATTAAAATGCAAGCCGACCTTGCAGCAACGGAGAAAGAAGCCGCACGTCTGGCTACTCGGTTGGATGAAGTAAACGCTGAGATTGAAAAGGCTCAAAGCGATTACAACACCAAACTGAAACAGGCGGCAACGGGCGCAATCCCACAGGAGGAATTCTCGGAATCGGCGCAAAAGCTGAATTCGCTTGTTGCTGAATCGGATAAATTGGGCGAAGCTCTGCGAAACGCAGATGATAAAGCGGCACAACTGAAACAACAGCTTGCCGAGATCAAGCAATCGTCCACGATGAGCAGCGCCGGTCAGAATGTACGGCAAAGCCTTGACAATGAGACGACGCAGTTAGGCAACATGAAGGCTGGACTGAAACAGTCCAAATCGGAAATGAACGACTTCGTAAGTCAGACAAATTCCAAAATGGCTAAGCTGAAACGAGTTGTTGCGGGTTTAGGCGCTGGCTTGAAAACGTCTGTCGGCAGTCTGCAAAATTCGCTCGGCGACAAATTGGGCGCTGCGATTGACAAGCTCAAATCCAAATTCTCCAATTTCGGACGTTCCAGCCAAAAGTCCATGAAGAAAGCAACGGGCGGCGTGCAGTCGTTCGGTGTGCGTCTGCGTTCTATCGTTGCGGGCGCGTTGTTCTTCAACTTGATTTCCAAAGCGCTTACGGCAATGGCCGACCGTTTGGGCAAGGCTCTGCTTGCGAACCAAACGTTTGCAAAGTCGTTTGGGCAGGTGAAAAGTAACCTGCTGACGGCGTTCCAGCCTATCTATGAATCTATCATCCCATGGCTGAATAAGCTGATGCAGGCTCTTGCACAGGTAACGGCGCAGATGGCGCAGTTTATCGCGTCTGTGTTCGGTACGACCGCACAGCAGGCGCAGGAAAATGCAAAGGAACTGAACAAGCAAACGGATGCACTGGATTCCACGGCATCGTCTGCGAAGAAAGCTGAAAAGGCTCTTGCATCGTTCGATACAGTCCAGAAATTAACCAATAACAGCAATAACACGACCGACCCGAGCGCACCTAAGTTTGATACGGATTATTCCGCAGCAAAAAATCAGACACCGCAATGGCTCACTGACTTCTGGAAAGTATTTCAGGATTCGTGGGCGCAGTACGGACAGCAGACTATTGAAAGCGCAAAGAACGCTCTTTCTGCGCTGAAAGACATGGTTTCCGCTATCGGTCAGTCGTTTATGGCAATCTGGACGAACGGAACCGGACTTGAAACGCTTAACAACATTCAACTGCTGCTGCAAACTATCTTCGATCTGATTACCGCCATTGCAACGGCATTTACCAATGCGTGGAACACGAACAACACGGGCGAACAGATGTTGCAAGCAATTATGAACTTGCTGAATACGATCATTCAGATTATCACATCTATTGGGCAGGCGTTCATTGCGGCATGGAACGATGGTAACGCGGGACAAATCATGCTGCAAAGCATTATGACCCTCATTACCACGGTGGTTCAGGCAATTAGCGCAATCGGTCTAGCGTTTTTAGCTGCGTGGAACGATGGTAATGCCGGACAAACGATGATAAACACCTTGATCCAAATGATTACGGCGGTTGTAAACCTCGTTAATTCTATCGGTCAAGCGTTTATTGCGGCGTGGTCTGACGCAGGATTAGGCGAAAGTATCTTCTCGAATATTCTTTCCATCATCACGAATATTGAGAATGCGATAAAATCACTGGCTGAAAACCTGCAATCTGCGTGGGAATACAACGGGAATGGCGTAGCCATTTGGGAGAGCATCCTCAAAATCATTGATGATGTATTAGCCGGAATTGATAAAATGTCACAGGCAACGGCGGATTGGGCAAGTGGTTTGAATTTTGAACCTCTTGTCACGGCGTTTAACAATTTCATGGCAGCACTCGAACCGGTTGTAGACCTGATTGTGAACGGCCTTGCGTGGGCATGGGAGAACGTTTTACTTCCACTTGCGAGCTGGACTATCGAAGAAGCTGTTCCGGCAATCCTCAATCTTCTTGCGGCGGCGTTGCAGGCAGTATATAAGGTAGTATCTGCGCTGGCTCCGATTCTGCAAACGATTTGGAGCATTATCAAACCTATCGTTCAGTTTATCGGTTTTTCTGTGATCTCTATTATTGAGGGTTTGACGGATACCATTACGAAACTGGGCGACGCTATTTCCTTTGTCCTTAATCTGATTAGCAAAATTGGAAGTGGCATTGGAAGTGGTATTTCGTCGCTTGTTGGCGCATTGGGTGGCGGATTAAGCGCATTTTCGCTGGATTCTCCTACTGCTGCGTATGCACTTGATATCCCCGCCCTTGCAAACGGCGCGGTTATCAGTCCGAACAGTGAATTTCTCGCTCTGCTGGGCGATCAGAAAAGCGGCGTGAACATCGAAACCCCGCTGTCTACCATGATTGATGCGTTTAACGCGGCCCTGGATGCACGAGGCGGCACGGGCAACAGCAGTCAGCCTATCGAACTTTACATCGACGGCGCGAAGTTCGCACGCATTACCGGCCCGTACAACAGCGGCGAAACGCGGCGGCGCGGCGTGAGCCTTGTAGCAGGAGGTGCATAAATGGAACTTACCGTAGACGGCAAGAAGTACAACGTCATTGTTACAAGCCTTACCCGTAAATTTCAGGTGCTTGACGGCGAGAACGCAGAGCGAACGCTCAGCGGCGCAATGATTCGAGACATTATCGGTACGTTTTACAACTACGAGATTACGATTCTTCCCGCAGTTGGCAAGTACGGCGACTACGATGCGCTGTACGAGGTTCTGAGTGCACCGCAGGACAGTCACAGAATTGTTGTTCCGTATGCACAGAGCACGCTTACGTTTAACGCATATGTTACTGCTGGACAAGATAACCTCATTCGCAAGAAACCCGGAGAAGCATACTGGACGGGACTTTCCGTTCAGTTTATCGCAATGGCACCGCAAAGGACGTGACACATGGGAACCAATACAATCACATATCTTGACCGCACGTTCGATGCACACGATGTAATCAGCGGAAATGCGTACTATGCGCGTCCGCTGAACAGTGCCTCGCTGGAAATCGACACGTTTTCCTTTGATGTGCAGTCGGATGATACCAGTTTAACGGAGTTTATCCGTAACACCCCACTGACTTTCTACCATGATGGAAATCAGATGGGGATTTTTTATGTGCAGACAATCTCTCGCACCTCTATCAACACTTACCACTTTACCTGCACCTCGACCGTTGGCCTACTGGATGAAACCTACCACGACGGCGGTATCTATACCGGCGAAACCGTGCGCGAAGTTTGTACGGACATTTGCTCACCGCTGACCTGCTATGTGAAGTCGAACATTGCCAACATCAAGCTGTACGGTTGGCTGCCTATTGCAACTCGGCGTGAAAACCTTGCGCAAGTGCTGTTTGCGGTCGGCGCAACGCTCAAAGTGGACTATAACGGCGCAATCCGCATTGAGGGTTTGTGGGACGGACAGTCCAGCGAAATCACTGCAAGTGAAATGTATGCGGGCGGCTCGGTGGAGTATGCAACGCCGGTTACAGAGGTTATCGTAACCGAGCACGCCTATTCGCAGAGCACAACGGAAGTTACGGAACTGTTCAACGGCACTACCTCAGCGGGCGATAAGATCACGTTTGACGACCCGTGCTATGATCTCGAAGCCACAGGCTTTGAAATCACAGAAAGCGGCGCGAATTATGCCATTGTTACTGCCGGTTCCGGCGTACTGAACGGCAAGAAGTACGCTCACGTTACGCGACAGATTATCACCCCAACAAATACCCGCAGCCGCAGTCTGGTCAAACAGTCGGACAACACGGTCAAGGTTGAGAATGCGACGCTTGTCTCGCTTGCGAACGCAACAGCCATTGCAGAACGCCTTGCTGAGTATTACAGCCATAACGAGCGTATCAATAACAAGATTGCAATCAAGCGAGAAATCCCCGGTGATGTGGTGCAGATTTCGCACCCTTACGGCGGTGAAGTGACTGGCTGCATTGAAAGCACAGACGTGACTGTGTCCGGAAGATTGGCAGCACAGGAAAGCGTGCTGGTTGGCTACAAGCCGCAGGATATTGGCGAACAAGAGTATTACGACACGGTAGAAGTGCTGACCGAGAGTGGAACATGGACAGTTCCGGAAAACGTAACTTCTGCAAGAATCGTCTTGATTGGTGGAGGACAAGGCGGCAATCCCGGGAACAAGGGAGAGGACGCGCAAGAATATGCAGGCGATTATAACCGTTCGAGTTCGTCTCTTTCCGACTATTATGAATATGAATCTGGCTATGGTTTGTACTACGGCGGTAATGGCGGCGTTGGCGGAGATGGTGGCTTGGGCGGTAAAATCTTTCAAGCAACGCTTTCCGTCAAGGCAGGGCAACAGTTTGAATATTCCATCGGCTTGGGTGGAGTTGGAAAGGCATTCGGCTCGGAGGACGAAAGCCACAACGGTGGAGCTACTACATTCGGAAACTTTACGTCTGATAATGGTGCAGCTGATCCGCGTGGCTACATTGATACCATCTCGAGCACGGTTTATGCTGGCTCAGGCGAACAAGGCATAAACGGTGGCAAAGGTGGCGGCGCAAAAAGAGACGCAGACCAACCGCAAATCACGTATGAAGATGGCGAATCTGTGGGTGATAATACGCCCGGCACCAAAGGCAATGGCGCTTCTAAAAGCGACGGCTATTTGGTGCACAGCGGATACTACGAACATGAAAAAGTGTATGCGGCAGGCGAAGGCGTTGGCGGCGGCGGTGCTGGTGGCGGTGCTGCTGTCGGAGCGAACGGAGAAGATGGCGGGAACGGCAGCGCCAGCGCTTCTGCTAGCAAAAATTATATAACCGCACATGCGACCGGCGGTAAAGGCGGCACGGGAGCAACGGCACTTCCTCCATCAGCGCAGACCAAAATAGGTTTTGGCGGCTTGGGCGGAAATGGCGGCGGTGGCGGCGGTTCCGCTGGATATGCTGTCGGTATTCGCCGCGTTCCGAAGAAATACTCTTATTCCGGCTCTTGGAATGTATCTGGCGGCGATAATAAAACAAGAAACGGCGTAGGCGGTTCCGGCTCTGCTGGTGGAGACGGTGCACCGGGTTGCGTTCTTGTTTATTATCGCCTGCCTAAAGCGCTTTCTGCTTCCGGCGCAGTCCACGACAAAAACGGCAAAATCATTTTAGATAAATACGGAAGGAGGTTGGTTGTTTAATGGCTGATACTTACTATACAAGCCGTTACGGCGGTGAGGACATTGATAATGCAGTCGATAAAGTAAACGACACCTCAGCCGGAAACGATGCACTCAAAGCGGCATTAGACGCGCTGACTGCGCGTGTCGCGGCATTGGAGGGCAAGAACACATGATCTATTTCAAGAACTGGGAGCTTACCGCAGATTGTGAAGTAATTGCCCGCCAGCATGATAATCTGACGCGCTCCATCACAGTTACAGGTGATCTCCCGCCTGACTGGACGTGGGAAATGTATGTGTCAGCAGGTGGGAACATGGATATCCTGCCGATGCAGCAGGACGAAACCGGAATCTCGGTGTTGCTGACTGCGCAGAACCTTCCCATTGCAGGTGAATATGCTTTTGAGCTGCACGGCACGCAAGGCGAGAAAACGCGCAGCACAAACAGCATCCATGTATACATCCCGCCTACGATGAGCGGTGACGCACACTGGCCGGAAATTCCGACAGCGTTTACCGAACTTGAAAAGCGAATGCAAGCGCTTGCCAACACTTACCCGACCATTGGCGATAACGGCAACTGGGTAATTGCAGACAAGGACACGGGCGTAAGCGCGAAGGGCTTAACTCCGTTCATCGGAGACAACGGTAACTGGTGGATTGGCGAAGAAGATACCGGTGTACCCGCATCGGGCGGCGGGCATGGCAACGTGTTTTCAAATGATGTTTCCGCTATTCGTGTCTTGACCCGTGCAGAGTATGACGCAATCGAAAAGCACGATGAAACTGTGCTTTATCTGATAACGGGGTGACGGAATGTATATCGGAGACAAAAGCATTATCGCGTATTTCTTAGGAAAGATGGGAATTTACGAGGCGTATTTGGGCGATGAATTGCTCTATCGCCGCAAAAGTTCCTACCTTTACCTTGAATTAAACACAAAAGGAGTGTAAAACATGGCATCTTTCTTTAACTTAACACTGGACACGACCGCTCCTGCCGGGCTTACCCTCAAACTGAACAACGGTGCTGCATATGCAACCAGTACGGCGGTAACGGCAACGATTGGTCTGACCGACAGCGCAACGACCGGCTACCAGATGAAGATTTGGGGCGTGGCAGGTGCAGCAACGGAAGCCGAAGCTGCATGGGCAACGTTTGCAAAGTCTAAGGCGATCACGCTGACCACTGGCGACGGCCAGAAAACCGTATCCATCAAGGTACGAGACGACGTAGGCAACGAAACCGCAACTGTTACCGCGAAGATCACGCTGGATACCGCTGTTCCGGTTGTTACGATTACCGGCCCGGACAAGAGCAAGATTTCTAAGGTGGCAACCTTCAACGTATCTGCGTTCTCGTTCTCTGCAAACGTGGACTTCGAGGAATACAAGATCAAGGTTGTTCCGAGCGAATCCAGCCTTGAAAATGCCGGTACGCAGATTCCGGTTACTGCCGGTTCTACCAACACCAGCGGCACTGCAGGTGGCTACAAGGCCGACACTGCAATCAATGTCACTATCAACGGCGCAGACCTCGAAACTGCATCCGCTGGCGACGGCGTGAAGATCGTCAAGGTGTTCGTAAAGAACGCCGCCGGTACTTGGAGCGTGGCGTAAATGGCAGCTCCGAATCTGACTTTTTCCATCACGGGAGAGAGGATTTCGGCGGTTTCTGGCTTCGACAAAGTTATTGTTGCATTTCAGTCGGACATTCCGTACAAGGCATTTGAATGTCGCGCTACGATGTCCGGCGAGGAATGGGGCAGAGGGAGAGGGACGCTCATTGCGTCCTTCTCTCAGACCCCTGCCGCAACACAACGTCAGTTTGAAGTCTACGACGATTTCTTGCTTTCCGGTGATGGCACTTACCGCATTTCCCTCTACGCACAGGGTATGGATGGCAGTTGGAACGACAACTGGGGCTTTATTCCGTCTGACAGCGACGAAACCATGCTTGACGCAGACGGAAACGAATTTCTTTGCATGAAGGAGTGATGATATGGCTTACAATTCTTCACATACCGGCGCGCAGATTGATGATGCGGTCGGTACGGTAATCGAAAAGGAATCTACATGGGACGGCAAGCAGAACAAGTTGACCGCCGGAAAGGATTATGCGACTCCGGCACAGATGACGGCGCTCAAGACCAAGGCGCACAATGTTACTTTGACAGTTGCCGGTTGGAACAGCTCGACCAAACAGCAGACGGTTGCGGTTGCTGACGTTGTGGCGGATGAAACCGCACAGCTTATCCTGCCGATGCCTGCGGCGGCAAGCATGACGGCGTACAACGATGCGGGTATCCAGTGTACCGCACAGGCGGCGGGCAAGCTGACGTTTACGGCGGATACCGTGCCGACGGTGGCTATCGACGTGTATGTGACCATTACGCCGGTTAGCTTTTCGTGAGGTATCCAGATGATTTATAATTTGCCGAGGAAGAGCGCGAAGTTTGAGGAAACGTGGGTGCTGAAAAAACATTTTGTAGATAATTGTGCGCTGGCTAAAACAGACATAATGTTTACTTCTAATGGAAAATCTTTTTCTTCTATTACCTGCGGTGCTGACTTTATGGCACTAATGGGAGTTTTGTATGATTCAACCCAAGTTGCAGATTTGAATATTTCTATGGATAGCGGCTGGGATGTAATATGGAAAGACGGTTATCAGACCGTCACATTCCTTGAGCCGCCTACCGGCGACCTGCTCACATGGTTGCAGGCAAACGCTGTTAAACAGTAAGGAGGACAATATGCACAACTTTAGCATACTAAAATCCCGGGGGGCAGCTCCTAACGCTGCTTTGTCGCATTACCCAAAAGGCGGTGCGGTATGATACTCAATCGGACTGCCGGAGGGCAGAAGAAGTACAAAATCACGGACAATTCAAATTCTGGTTTCCCGGAATCAGCGTATGCGGGAGAAATCGTATTCGCAACGGAGGACTCTTATTATGTAACAGTAGTCGGGACAAGCAAACGCATTATCCCTGTCGATACAAAATCTCGTATTTTAGCAGACAGCGATGTCTCTACTTATGCAGGATCGCAAGAACCTTATGGTTTCGTCATGCCTGCGGAGGATGTAACCATCTCGTAACGGAGGTGGGCGTATGATTCTTAATGCTTCGATTAAAGAGCATGGCGGTATGGAATGGCCGACCTATGATGAAATCATTAGTACATGGAGCAAGGAAAAAATCTCCTTAACGAGCGGTACATCTGTTCGTCTGCCGAACAACGTCAGTGCTTTTGCGTTTTGTGGCGAATACCACGGTCCGCACTTCTATTTGATTCCAACATCTCAACTATCTGATGGGGAAAAAAGCTTGACTATCCCATTTACCGATGCTGCTTATTCGACTTTTTTGTTTGGTGTGATGGACTTCTATAACGAAGGGAGGTTTATTGACATTAACTTTACATTTGAGGATGATAGCACCACCGCAGCATCGGGCGGATTTTTCTGTGCCCCGTATGTTTACTATAAGACTGAGTGAAAACAGTAGGGATTTTACATTTACGTTAGGCCGCAAGGCCGGAAAGGACAACATTATGTATCCCAACAACATCTACATCAAGAACTACGCAGAAGTGAAGAAGTACCACGGAGACATGGGCGTGCAGCTCGACAAGTACGATAGCGCCCACGGCTTGAAGCATGACGCGCTCGCGCGCGCCAGTGCTTGTACTGGGCGCGCACAGCAGACCGGCGTGCCTGAACTTCTCAGCGTGGAGGATAAGCGCCTGCTGGGGATTTGATTATGCCGACGGAAGTTATCTGCACCATTATCACGGGTGTTGCCGGAATTATCTGCGCTGCTATGGCGGCGCAGTCCAGCAAGCGCGATAAGAGAGCGAAGGAAGAAGCGGAGCGGGTAAACCGGAGGGCGGAACAACGAGCCAAAGAGGGACGCTTGCAGCTTGCAATGATTAACGCAAACTGTCAGCTTACTGTTGGCGTAGCAATGGCATTAAAGCGCGGTCACTGCAACGGTGAGGTAGAAGCAGGACTTGCGGCTATTGAAAAGACGACGAAGGAATATGAGCAGTTCTTAGAAGGGATTGCTATAGACCATATTGCGAGGTGATAGTATGAAGGTAAATCTTCCTGTACGAATGAAGAACCCGTGGTTTTGGGTTGGCGTGGTGTCCGTGGCGATTACGGCAATTGGTGTTGACCCGCAGACGTTTACGAGTTGGGCGGCAGTCTGGGAGGGAATCAAGGCGGTGCTCGGCAATCCGGTACAGCTTGTTACCATGTGCCTGGCAATCCTCAGCGTGTTCGTAGACCCCACCACAGCGGGCATTACGGATTCCAAAACGGCGCTGACCTACACCGCACCGAAGAAGAAGGGTGAGTAAATGAGAATTCCGTTTAAGCAGTGTAATCCGAACAACTATCAGAAAGGACGTTCGTTCCCGATCAACTGGATTTGCTTACACTTTACGTCCAACAACGGCGATACGGCACAGAACAATGCAGACTTTTTTGCAAGAGAAAGCGGACTGCGTGCCAGTGCGCACTACTTTGTAGACCCGAACGGCGTTGTGCAGAGCGTAAAGGACAGCGACACGGCATGGCATTGCGGCAAGGAACGCGGCGGCAGTTACTACAACGACTGCCGGAACGCGAACAGCATCGGCATTGAGATGTGCAGCGTTATCCGGAATGGCGTGTACGTTATCCCCGAAGCGACGATGCAGAACGCCGCAAAGCTGACCCGTGCGCTGATGGCAAAGTACCATGTGCCGGTATCGCGCGTATGCCGGCACTATGATGTGACGAGGAAAAATTGTCCCGAACCGTGGATTCGCAATCCTCAGTTGTGGGAGAAGTTCAAAACCATGTTGACAGAGAAAGAGGTTGAAGACATGACGGAAGCACAGACCCGCGCAATCGCAAAGCAGGAGATTGCAAACGCTGAGAAGGAAAAGAAGGTTTACGACACGGTAGACGCAGTACCTGCATGGGGCAAGGCAACCGTACAGAAGCTGGTGAACAAGGGCTTTCTGCAGGGTGACGATCAGGGCAAGCTCGCACTGACGACCGACTTGCTGCGCCTGCTGGTTATCAACGACCGTGCACACCTTTACGGCTAAGTTGCGGACGGACATAAAAGATGGTATAATTCTATCAAGATTGAAAAAACGTATTGTTCCTGCGTTTCTCGAAGCCTTATGAACCTACATAGGGTATTGACGTAGAGGGCACGGGACGGTGTGTTTTTATAGGGTGCGAAGCGCGTAAGTGTGTCGCACCCGATTTTTTATACAAGGGGAAAGATATGCGGTGACACCATAACGAGGGGATACCGCATGAAATTAACGGAATTTACAAGGCCGGAGGTGGAATACTTCCGGCGTGAGTGCAATTTTACACCAGAAGAACGCGCCGTGTTTGACCTGCGAACATCGGCGCGCTCTATTACTCAGATTTGCATGACGCTGCACATGAGCGAAAGCACGGTGCATCGTCGGTTGAACAGCATCAAATGCAAAATGCTGCGCGTGCTGTGACAGCAAGTTGACAGATTTGTGACAGGTTTTCACGCCCTCCAGACCTTATACTGAAAGTATAAGGAAGTGATCGCATGAGTTACGAACAGAGACTTGAACGCATGGGGTATGACCCTGAGTGCGCTCGTCGCATTGTAGCAGTTTACCGCAACGCAGGCAATACAGATTGCTTAGAGGAGTATATATCCTACAAAGAGGCGGTAAGTAAATCCATCAGCGAACACGTTACGGAGGTGCTGGGTTAATGGCATATCCTTATGGTTACACTGGCTACACGCCGCAGTATCAACAGCAGTACCCGCAACAGCCAATGCAGACACCAATGCAACAGCAGGTGCAATCTCCACAGCATATTGTTCGACCTGTGGCAAGTATGGAGGAAGCACGCGCGGTACAGACGGACTTTTCCGGTGCGCTTACTATCATGCCGGACACAGCACACGGAGCGATCTACACCAAACAGCTTAATTTGCAAACCGGCTGTGCTGACTTTGTGATGTATCGCAGAGCACAGGAGCCGGAAACGAATAAACCTGCGGAAATAGATTTGTCAGATTATGTTCCGAGAACAGAATTCAACGAACTTATCCGACGGTTTAACAAGTTATGTGAACAACTGGGAGGTGCAAACGATGGTAAATAATCCGATGATGCAGGTGTTGCAGCTTATGAGGAACGGCGGGAATCCTATGGCAATGCTGAACCAAATGACCGGCAATAATCCTATGGTGAGCACCCTAATGAAATCCATGCAGGGCAAAAGCCCGGACGCACTGCGGCAGATGGCAATGAACATTGCAAAGGAACGAGGAATCGACCTCGATCAGTTTGCACAGCAGTTCGGCATGAACATCAAGTAAATATCCATTTTCAGTTTTGACGGAATCTTGACGAAAATCCGGCGTGAATTTGTCATGTTCGGAAAGCGTACGGTTCCGATCAAATATAACTGAAAAGGAGAATATAACATGGATAACGATTTTGCAACCGGCTATGCTCTTGGCAGTGACAGCGGCAACAACTCCGGCAACGGTATGTGGGGTGGCGATGGCTCTTGGATTTTTGCGTTTCTGATTATTGCACTGATTTTCGGCGGCAACGGCTGGGGCTGGGGCAACAACGGCGGCAACGGTGCAGGCTATCAGGGTGCAGTAACTCGTTCTGACCTGTGCAGCGAGTTCAACTTCAACGACCTGTCTCGTTCGGTTCTGGGCATCCAGAACGGCCTGTGTGACGGCTTTTACGCCGTTAACAACGGCATGCTGACCGGTTTTAACACCCTCGGCAACAATGTTTCCAACGGCTTTCACGGCGTAGATAACGCGATTTGCCAGCTTGGCTATCAGAATGCACAGCTTATCAACGGCGTAAACCAGAACATGAACACCGGCTTTAACGGCGTTACCGCAGGTCTTACCGCACTGGGTACGCAGATGGCAAGCTGCTGCTGCGACACGCAGCGTCAGATCGAGCGCGGTTTCTGCGAGACCAACTACAACGCGGCTACCAATGCGCGTGACATTATCCAGACTGCGCACAACGACACCGACCGCATTATTGCACGCCTCGACCAGATGGAGAGCACCCGTCAGGCGGAGAAGATCGCGGCACTCCAGAATGAGAACCAGACGCTCAAGTTTGCGGCTTCTCAGGAGGCGCAGAACAACTACCTTGTAAACGCGCTGCGTCCGGCACCCGTTCCGGCGTTTCCCGTTCCGGCACCTTACCAGTTTTCCGGCTGCGGCTGCAACACCTGCTGCGGCATGTGAGAGATACGTTCAGCCGGGGGAATGTCCCCCGGCTTTGATAGGAGGTTTTGATTATGGCTTGCAAGCCTGTACAAAAACTGTGTCCGAACCTGCGTATCTCACAGGGCGTGACTTACGCAAGCGGCGTGCTGACGGTGAATATTCCGGCGGGAGATTACCAGAACGGCTGCGTATACGGAATCGTAATCGCTCAGAACATTCCGAGCACAACGATCATCGGCGCACCGGTAGTAATCACAATCGGCGACGGAACGGTAACGTATCCGCTGCTGAAATGCAACGGCGCACAGGCGACAGTGTTTAATCTGGACACCCGTCACAAGTACCTTTGCCGGGTGGTCACTTCGTCCAGCGGCGGCAGTTTCCGAATGCTCGGTAATTCCTGCTGCTCTCATTCTGACGCGCTGCGGTCTATTAACGGCACCGCGCCGACGGCGTAAGGGGGTATCATCATGAAACGAGGAACCCGAATGCTGTTGATGCAGCACACCCGCCGAGAGAATGCTTCGCCGGAGGAATGGAGAATCCGCAAGACGTACCCCGAAGATCGCCAGCATTACGGCGTGCGGTATCGGTACAATCATATTGAGCCTTACGGTTACTATGACGAGCGTATTCACGGCGGCGAACCGGAGATGCGGAATTATCGCCGTTATTCTGACGGACGCTTTGCACCAAAAAGCAACATGGAATATCCGGAGTATGACGAGTACCCCGATTACGAGGACGAGATGCGCCCTATTGGCTTTCGTGACGATGATGCTTACATGGGGGATACTTCTTATGTAGGCGACAAGACGCACGGTTCTGATCGCACTATGGGCTATGCGTCCAGCACGCACACCGGACGTATGACTAAGGACATGGCGGACGAATGGCTGCACAACATGCAGAACGCTGATGGCACGACCGGCCCGCACTGGACGTTTGAACAGTGTAAGCAGGTAATGCAGCAGCACAACTTGAATTACGACCCGGTAGAATTCTGGGTGGCAATGAACGCTGTATACTCCGACTTTGGCAAGGTCAACGAGAAACACGGCATCCGCAACATTGATTACTATGTTGACGCTGCTTGTGCGTTCTGGCTCGAAGACAAGGACGCAGTGAAAAATAAGGAAGCGGCATACTATCGGTATGTTGTGAAGCATTGAATGAAGGGAGGGCAAATGCCCTCCATTCATTGCGGTGTTGAAGTCCCGCGCTATCTGTGGTACAATGTATAGGTCAAGTGGGACTAAACATGGGACTAAAATTTTTGAAGTGTCAAAAGTTCAGACATACTGTGGGGTTTCGAAATTTCACCTCGTCCTTGGTAAGGATGAGGTCACCAGTTCAAATCTGGTTAGCAGCTCCATGAAGAACCGCTTATAAGCGGTTCTTTTTTTATGAAAAAATCCGCAAATGAGGGAGAAAAACAGATATGAAGCTGCGAAACTCTTTGTTTCTGCTGCTGACGGCCACGATTTGGGGTGTGGCGTTCGTGGCGCAGAGCGTCGGCATGCAGTATGTCGGACCGTTCACCTTTGTGTTCGCGCGCAACGTCATCGGCGGACTGGTCCTGCTGCCGGTCATCGCGGTGTTGGGCAAAAGCGGCGGCCCGCATCCGAAGCAAGCGCCCGAGGAGCACCGCAAAGCCCGCAAAACGCTCGTTATCGGCGGTATGTGCTGCGGCACGGCGCTGTGCGCGGGCAGCATCACCCAGCAGTTCGCGCTGCTGTATACGCCAGTCGGCAAGGCCGGATTCCTCACCGCGTGCTACATCCTGATCGTGCCGCTGCTCGGCCTGCTGTTCGGCCGCAGATGCGGTGTGAAGCATTGGTGCGGCGTTGCGCTGGCAATGGCCGGGCTGTACTTCCTGTGCATGACGGGCGGCAGCTTCGGCTTCGCGATGGGCGACCTCATCGGTCTGTCGTGTGCGCTGCTGTTCTCCATCCATATCACAGTCATCGACCATTTTTCGCCGCTGGTGGACGGCGTGAAGATGGCGTGCATCCAGTTCTGGGTCTGCGCATTCGTTGCGGGTGTCGGCATGCTGATTTTCGAGCATCCCACCTGGGCGAACATCCTCGCGGCATGGAAGCCCATCCTGTATGCAGGCGCGATGTCGTCCGGCGTGGGGTATACCCTGCAGATTGTCGGTCAGAAGGGCATGAACCCGGCGGTAGCATCGCTTATCATGAGTCTGGAGTCGGTTATCTCGGTTATCGCAGGCTGGCTTATTCTCGGTCAGGCGCTGTCCGGCCGAGAGATTTTCGGCTGTGTGCTGATGTTTGGCGCTATCGTGCTGGCACAGCTGCCGGAACAGAAAAAACAGAGCGTATAATGCAAAAGACAGACGGAGAGACGGTTATTTACCGTCTCTGAGGCTGTCGAAAAACTAACGTTTTCCGAGCAGCTTCTCGCTCGAAACCACGCTTTCGAGCGAAACCGAAGAAAAACC
>OGYS01000102.1_pt1 | contig 49323 bp, 61 predicted proteins | sample 1576611 | NCBI WGS metagenome assembly OGYS01 (sample SAMEA3541571, study PRJEB24748) | human gut metagenome | biome: human gut; feature: human-associated habitat; material: faeces | place: China | collected 2012
TACTACTCCCTGGACGCATATAGCTGGACGGAGAACTATGCGCTGGAACACGGCATGCTCCGAAGTGCAGGAGCGCACCTGCGGCTGCCAGACCGACGATTCCGCCGAACAGGCACAGCAGCACAGCCTGCAGGAGAAATGTCCGGCGAATATCATGCGGCTGTGCGCCGAGCGCCAGCAGAATGCCGATCTCCCCTGTTTTCTCGTGAGCGGCAGCCAGCATGCTTCCCATCACACCGATGAGCGCGACAAACAGTGTCACCGCACCGACGGCGGCAAACAGGCCGATTCCCATTTCGGCAAGCTGCTGTACGGTCTGCACCGCACCCGACATATTCTGTACATGCACGCCGCGTACCTGCTGTCGATTGGTCAGGTACTTTTCGATCTGAGAGCTGACCGAAGCAGTATCTGCCTGCGAAATGCACTGCACAAACACTTGATCCGTGCGTTCGGTTTGCGACGCGATACACGCATACGGCACATAGACCAGATGCGGTGCAACCGCCGACAGCATTCCGCCGAATGCCCCCGTCTGTGCCCGCACAACACCGCATACCGTGAAATACCGGTCGGTGTCGTTTACCTTTAGCCGAATCTGCCGTCCGGTGATATTTGTCCGTCTGTACAGCGTCTGTGCCAGATCATCGCCGACCACGGCGACCGGCTCAGCGTTTGCACACTGCCATGCGTTCGGCAGTGTGCCTGCCAGCATCTCCATTTGCATGACTTCACCGAGCCGTTCGTCTGCACCGAGAAGTACCGCGTGCTCAGTTGTGTGTCCGACGCGCACGGTGCCGCTCTGCGCCTTGATCGGCATCAGCGCGCGAATGCCGTCCACATCCTGCTCTATCTCATCCGCCAGTGCTGCCGAGAGTATCGTTCCCGCGTGTCCGCTTTCCGTGTACACCGATAAACCGCTGACACCGAGTGTCTGCAAACCGACGTCCACCTGTTTTCGCCCATACAGACCAATGGAAAGGATAAGCAGCAGTGCACCGCTTCCAACCGCAACAGAAAGCGCGCAAAGTGCCGTCCGCAGCGGACTTTCCCGCAGATTATGTGCCGCCAGTGATAGAATATCCCGCAGTCTCATGTCTGTACCTCCACCGGATCACCGTCAGTCAATTCATCGGGCGGCGACAGAATGACCGATACACCTGTCGGCAAGCCGTCTATAATTTCAACCGTATCCTCGAGCAGATAGCCGGTCTGTACCGCGCACTGCACGGCATGGCCGTCCTGCACGCAGAATACAAACTCTTGTTCTCCACGCTGGCAAATTGCTTCATACGGTACAACCGCAGCATCGTCCCGATGGTCTGTGAATACCTTAACGGTCGCGGAATAGCCGGGGCGCAGATTTTTGGTTGAGCCGTTCAAATCGAGCAGCACCTCAACGGTTGCTTCAGGATCTTCGTTTGTCAGACTAAAGGTTTTCACAGCCGCAGGAGCAATTGTGGTTAATCCGGCGTGAAAGGTGCCGTCCACTGCCGAAAATGTGATGTTAGCGCGCTGCCCGACAGCAAGCTCTCCTACATATAGCTCGGGAGACTGCGCACGCACGCGCAGCTTATCCGGATTCGCAATTTGTATGCACGGCATATCGACCGATACACTCTCGCCCGCCTGCGGAACGGTCAGCACAGTACCGTCCATCGGCGCATACAGCGCGTGAGCGTCCTCGGCGGTGACAGTGTTCACCGTGCCGGAAATTGCAAACACGCTCTGTGCGGTCTGCCAGTAATCCGCAGCTGTTTGCGATCTGCCGATATCAGTCAGCGTGCACAGAATATCACCCTTCTGCACGGTGTCGCCTGTTGCGGCATACACTGCACTTACTACACCATTTTTCGCCGGACAAACCGCTGTGCTCTCTGCGGACTCGACCGTACCGAAAATCGTCACACTATTGTAGATATCCTGCGTTTCGGCGGCCGCTGTGCGTACCAAAAACGCCTCCGGCGGACGGTGTTTCCACGACCAGAACAGCATTGCCGTCAGCACACCTGCCGTCGTAAGCAGCACCGCGCGGATCTTATTCTCCAAATGCAAAACCTCCCCTGACGCAAACTGAGTTTAGTCTGCGGAGAGGAGGTGAAAATTATGCTTACAATACGGCACGAATCGCGTCACCGACGGTTTTCGCACGCACGATATTCATTTTCTGCAGCAGGTCCTCGTCCACATCCTGCATAGGCATGATGCAGGTGTGGAAACCAAGACGATATGCTTCATTGATACGCTGTCCCGGATTGGATACCGCGCGCAGCTCGCCGGTCAGACCGACCTCGCCGAAGCTCATGACGCCTTCCGGCAGCGGCTTGTCCCGAAAGCTGGATGCGATTGCCAGCACCATCGGCAAATCCACAGCAGGCTCGTCCAGCCGCATGCCGCCGACAACGTTGACGTACACATCGCTCGATGACAGAAACAGCCCGCAGCGTTTTTCCAGAATGGCGAGCAGCAGCACCATGCGGTTGTAGTCCACGCCGGCAGCGGTGCGGCGCGGCACACCAAACTGCGTTTTCGCAGCAAGCGCCTGCACCTCGGCGAGCAGAGGACGGCTGCCCTCCATCACGCAGGCAATGCAGTTGCCGGACGCACCCTGCGGATGACCGGCCAGCATAGCCGCAGACGGATTCTGCACCTCGAGCAAACCGTGATCGCTCATTTCAAACACGCCGATTTCATTGGTTGAGCCATAGCGGTTTTTCGCCGCACGCAGACAGCGGAACGGACCTGCGGATTCCCCCTCGAAATACAGCACGCAGTCCACCATGTGCTCAAGGATTTTCGGGCCTGCCAGCGTACCCTCTTTGTTGACATGACCAACAATAAAAATCGTCACGTTGCGATTCTTCGCGTACTGCATCAGGCTCATCGCGCATTCCTTGATCTGCGTTGTACCGCCGGGAGCGGCAGTTAAATCGCGCTTATAGACCGTCTGGATAGAGTCCACGATTAGAATATCCGGCTCGAGCAGCTCGGTTTCGTTGATGATCTGCTCCATGTCGGTCTCGGCAAGGATGTACAACTCGGGTGAAGAAATGTGCAGACGTGCCGCACGAATTTTGATCTGCTTGAGCGATTCCTCGCCCGAAACATAGAGCACGCGTGCGTTTTTGCACATTTCCTGACACATCTGCAGCAGAAGCGTCGATTTGCCGATGCCCGGCTCACCGCCGACCAGCACAAACGAGCCGTGTACAGCGCCGCCGCCGAGAACGCGGTCGAGTTCACCGATTCCAGAATGGAACCGGCTTTCGTCTCCGGTATCAATATCCTTGAGCAGCGTCGGCCGCGATTCGCCGCGCTGAAATGTATTCGTGCCGCGTGCCGCCGAAACCGGCTTCTCCTTGAATTCGCTCATGGTGTTCCATGCGCCGCAGGACGGGCATTTGCCGTACCATTTCGGACTTTCATAGCCACAGTCACCGCACAGAAAAACTGTCTTTTGCTTCATATTTCCTCCGTTACATACCGCTCTGGCTGCGTAAATATCCGCAGATCACGGCGGCAGCAAGTTGTTTGTGATAGGCTTCGTCCCGCAGCCGCGCTTCTTCGGCCGGATTGGACAGAAAGCCGCATTCGATGATAACCGCCGGGCAGTCCAGCTTTTTCATCAGATAGATGGCGCTGTCTGCCTGTTTAGCCTTGCGATGATTCAATGGGTCGCAGCCGTCAATCAGGCACTGCTGTATCTGCTCGGCCAGCGGCTTGCCCTGCACATTCCCTGTCGAGTAAAACACCTGTGCACCGTGGTACTGTGCGTCACTGAATTTATTCAGGTGAATGCTCAGAAACACCGGTGACGGAATGCTGTTTACCAGCTTTTCTCTCGCCTTGATATCCGCGATTTTGTTCTCTCGCACCGTGCGGGAAGGGTCGTAATCAAGTGCATTTTCATCCGGCCGCGTCATAGCAGTCGGCACACCGAAGAAATTCGCCAGCACCTGCACCCGTTTTGCAATGCTCAGATTGATATCCTGCTCGGCGGTTCCATCCGCGCCGACCGCACCGCCGTCAAAGCCGCCGTGTCCGGCATCGATGACGAGCGTAACTTCGGTGTTCCCTGCCGTCTGCATTGCACGGGTTTTCTGCTCCATGCCAAAGCACAGCACCAGCGCCAGTGCCGCCGCGGCGCAAACGCCGCATTTCAGCCGTCTCTCCATCTCCGCACCTCCGTATCACACAAATATGCGAAAAAGGCGGAACTTATGCGTTTACTTGGGCGCGTTCAGCACAGCATCTGCGCCGGTTTTGTCCAGTGTGCTGATGATAGCAGGCGCTGCCGTCATGCCGTCCAGCGTGAAGGCTGCGGAAACGCTCTGCCTGCGAATCGTGCCGCCGCTGACCGACTGTGTTACCGTGGTCGGCTGCAGCCGGACGGCTTCGTCTAAATCACCCAGTGCACTTTCGACCGACCAGAGCAGTTCGGTGTACGCGTTCGGCGTATCGGCACAGGTAATGATCCAGCTGCCTGCACGCTGACTCAGCGAATCGACACACACCAGCGGTACGCGGCCATACATCGCGGCAAGGCCCTCCTGCTCAGCGGCAGTCACCAGCTCTGCCGACCATGAGCCGTTCAATTTGTGATATAGCGCACCGTCCGACAGATAACTCTGCGTCAGCAGCTGCTTATCCGATGTATTCGGCGCGGAAAGCGTCATTTTACGGTCGGTGAGCAGTTCATTCTTCTCGCGGTCGAACACGGTGGTCTCGCTCGTCTGCACCTGCATGACGGTCTTGCCGTCATGAGTTACAGCCACCGGAGACGCAAATTCGCTGTTGACCGAGTAATGCAGCAGAGCATCCATACCGGCGGTTGCCTCGCGGTACTGCGCGTAGGTCGAAAACAGATTCTGATACGATTTCGCGTTCGCTTCGGTTATCGCGTTTTCGCTGACAAGCTGGTCCAGCAGTGTGCCTTCGCTGTTCTTCGGTGAAACGGACAGCGCCGTGTAGCTTGCCGCTGCAGCATCGTCGCGCAGAAAATTCTGCGTGTTGATGATACCGGTGTCGTAAATACCCTGCTCGCGAGCAGTCTCTATCGCGTTCGCATAGCTGAAATCCGCCGTATCCGAGTAGCCGAGCGCACGCAGCAGGAACACCGCGTACATCTGCGCGGTGCACTTGCCGGTCGGATTGAAGGTCGTCCGGCTCGTGCCATTCGCCAGACCGTTGCTGTACAGATACTGCACATACGGCTTTTCCCATCCCTTGAGATCGGTAAACGGTGCAGTATACGTCAGCGTCTTGACCTCAGCCTCCTTGCCGAGCAGCCGCACCAGCATGACAGCCGCTTCCGCTCTGGTCGGCGTGCGGTCAAGATCGTAGCCGTTCTGCGTGCCCTGAAACAGACCCATTTCGTGCAGCGAATCCGCACAATTCGTATAATTTGCCGCAAAGGCCGAAGCGGTCAGCATAGCAGCGGCAGCCGCGCCAACACAGACAGCGCGTAACCATTTATTCATAGCCCTATCCTCCTGAACTGATATTGCCGATAAAAATACAGTATAAGTATAGCACAAAGTCATGTGTTTTCCAACAACAAAACGGATATACTACTCGCAGAAGGAGTGTATCCAATATGACGAATATTCAAAAATGCGGCGTGATCGGTGTAGGCTTTGTCGGCGCGACCTGCGCGTACACATTGGCGGTTTCCGGACTATTCTCCGATCTGGTACTCGTGGATATGAACCGCGCCAAGGCTATCGGTGAGGCATCGGACATCAATCATGGTGTGGCGTTCAGCAAGCCGTGCCGCGTCATGGCAGGAGACTATGCTGACCTCGCCGAATGCGGTCTTATCATCATTGCGGCAGGCGCAAACCAGAAACCGGGCGAAAGCCGTTTGGAGCTGCTCGGACGCAATAAAGGCATCCTGTCCTCCATCATTGCACAGCTTACGGCAGTCAATCGTGAGGCGATCCTGTTGGTTGTGTCCAATCCGGTCGATGTGCTGACCTGTCTGGCGCAGCAGTTGAGCGGCTTCCCTGCCGGACGTGTGCTCGGTTCCGGTACCGTGCTGGATACTGCGCGGCTCAAGTACCTGCTCGGACAGCGGCTTGGCGTGGACAGCCGCAACGTGCATGCGTTTATCATCGGCGAGCACGGCGACAGCGAGCTGGCGGTATGGTCGAGCGCTAACATCTCTGGTGCTGATCTGGACGATTACTGCCGCATTGCAGGCATCACCGAGCCTGCAGACGAACTTTCCCGCATTTACGAACATGTGCGCGATGCGGCTTACCAGATTATCGACAGCAAAGGCGCAACCTATTACGGTATCGGCATGGCGGTGCGGCGTATCGCGGAGGCCATTGTGCGCAATGAGCATTCCGTGCTGCCGGTCACCTCTATGATTCACGGACACTACGGCGTGGACGGTATTTGTCTGGGTGTACCGACTATCGTCGGACGAAACGGCGCGGAAGCCGTGCTGGATATTCCGCTCTCCGAGGAAGAACTGGCACAGCTGCAGCGTTCCGCGGACACAATGCGCGAGATGATCGACAAGCTGGACGGATAACACAAAAGGGACAGAGCCAATGCTCTGTCCCCTGTTCTATATGCGTATTTTTAGAAGTCAAGGTTTACCATAACGTCGGAAACATCCGGCTTCTCTGCGATCAGGCCCTGATCATACATCCAGTCAATGTTCTCCTGCCAGCACTGCTCGGTCTGAGAGAGGAACTTGGCATCCTCGGTCTCCATGAGCGGCAGCAGCGTCTCACAGGACTTCTTCTCTACATCCGGGTCGAGTGCAAAGTTTGCCTCGTCCTGATTGTCGAGCAGAACCTGCAGAACATCGTCGGTATTGCTCTTGAAGTCCTCAAAGCCCTTGCTGCAAGCGCGCAGGAAGCCCTTCAGCGTATCGGAATTGTTCGCAATCATATCATCGCTTGCGAGGAAAATACCTTCGTAATACTTCGGCACACCGTAATCATCCGGGAAGAAGTAATTGACCTCGAAGCCTTCCTTCTCCATCTGCGGTACCTCGTGGTTGACCAGACAGCCGATGGTTGCATCAACATTGCCGGTGGTCATCGAGCTCATCAGGTCGAAGCCAACGTCAACCATGTTCACGCTGTTCGGATCGGCACCGTTGGACTGCATGATGCTGCGGACCAGTGCCTCGGAAAGCTCGGTGCCCGCGTAGCCGACTGTTTTGCCCTCGAGATCCTGCGGCTTGGTGATGTTCTTGTCCTTGAGCGACAGGATGATGTTCAGCGGACCCTGAACCACTGCACCGATGGACTTGATCGGCACATCCTGCTCAGCACGAGCCTGAATGACATCCTGCTGATAATACAGACCAATGTCTGCCTTGCCGGCGGCAACCATGCTCATTGCATCGTTTACGCCTGCCGGGGACTGGATATCCACATCCAGACCTTCCTCGGCGAAGTAGCCTTTCTCCTGCGCTTCGTACAGGAATGCGTGCAGAGCATTCGGATACCAGTCGAGCACAACGGTCAGGTGCTGCAGATCATCGCTGCCGCTGTTTGCCGCATCAGACTGTGCGGCGTTCTGTGCGCCGCAGCCGGTCAGCAGCATGGTGCCTGCTGCCAGAAGTGCAAGAATACGCTTTTTCATATATGTTTTTCTCCTTATGTTAGAACAAAAATTTCGTTTTTTCTTAAAATTGTGTTATCAAGTTTATAAGCTGCTGCGCCAGGTGATAATTTTCTTTTCCAACCAGCTTACAATGCCTACTGCGATCATCGCAACCACGCTCAGCAGTACGATCGGTGCAAACACGCCAGCGCCGTCCAGCTGCGTCATCATGCGGCGGCTGAAATAGCCGAGACCGGCCTGTGCGCCCAGCCACTCGCCGATCGCAGCGCCGATGATCGACATCGGGATCGCCATTTTGAGCGCCGAGAAAAAGTACGGCAGCGCTGCCGGAATCTTCAGCTTGAGGAAAATTTCCTTCTTGCCTGCGCCGAAGGTCTTGAGCATATCGACCATATCGGTCTTCGCCGAGCGGAAGCCGTCAAACACAGTCATCGCGATCGGGAAGAACGTGATGAGCACGGTGACGAGCACCTTGCTCCAGATCGTGTAGCCGAACCAGAGCACAAACAGCGGCGCAAGTGCGGTTGTCGGAATGGTCTGTGAAGCGACGATGAGCGGGTACAGCATTTTCTCCGCCGACGGACTCGCGTCCATTACGATGGCGAGCAGCAGACCGAGCGCGATCGAGATCGCAAGGCCGACTCCGGTACACAGCATGGTAGCCGGCAGATGTGCGGTGAACAGCGGTTTGCGCAGCTCCCACAGGCGCACAAGCACCTGTGTCGGCGACGGCAGAATGTAGGCCGCATCCATGCCCATGGCTATGCACTGCCAGACGATGAGCAGCGCGAACATAAAGATCAGTGCGGGCAGATTTGCATTCTTTTTCATGCCTGCACCTCTTTTCTGAGCAGCGAAATCAGATTTTCTCTCAGCTCGAGCATCTTCGGGTCGGTCAGGCACGCACGCGTGCGCGGATACGGCGCAGGCACTTCAAACGAGTGCAGCTTGCGGATCGGCGTATCCTCCACGACCAGAACACGGCCGGACAGGAAAATAGCCTCCTCTACATCGTGAGTGATGAACAGGACGGTCTTGCTGTCCTGCTCCCACTGGTCGAGCAGCCACTCCTGCATAGTGATGCGCGTGAGAAAGTCGAGCGCGGAAAACGGCTCATCGAGCAGCAGCAGTTCCGAGCCGGTCAGCAGCGTACGCGCGAATGCCGCACGCTGACGCATACCGCCGGAAAGCTCCTCCGGGCGCTTGTCGCCCCAGCCAGCCAGACCAACGTGCTCAAGCGTTTCCGCCACACGCTTGTCCATCTCCGCGCGGGAAAAGCCGCCGCGAATCTCCATCGGCAGACGCAGGTTTTCGTTCACCGTGCGCCACGGAAACAGCAGGTCGCGCTGCGGCATGTAACCGCAGTAGCCGCGCCGTCCGTCGATGCTCTTGCCGTCCACCAGAATTTCACCGCTCCTGCGCGGCAGAAGCTGGTTGGTCAGGCGGAAAATCGTGGATTTGCCGCAGCCGGACGGCCCGATGACCGACACGAATTCTCCCTTCTCGAGATGGAAGGATAGACCGTCTATGATATTAAAATCCTCACTGTCGTACTGAAAAACGACGTTGCGAAACTCCAGCATGGCTTACATCGCCTCGTTCCAGGCCATGTCCCAGAACATGCCCTCGTAGCGCGAGCATGCGACGAAAATATCGGTCAGACGCGCAAGCTGCGGCTCGGTATAGTCCTCACTCAGGCGCTCCATATAAGCGACCAGCTTGCGGTTTTCTGCCGCATAGTCCTCGGATGCGTAGCCCTGTACCCACTCACCGTAGAACTCATGCTGATCGGCGTTCGGGTAGTTGGCGACGATCCACTTGGCGATGTATTCATAGCTGAGTGCACACGAAAGCACAGCCGCCATAATCTCCGCCGGACCTTCCTCGGCTGCAACAGCGCGCATGTAGGATGTGTAAGACTCGTTATTCAGCGACGGCTTGACGCGCTCTGCGTCCTCCTCGGTGATGCCGAGACGGCTCATGTAGCTGCGGTGAATATTCATCTCGCCGCCGAGGATGCTTGCCACATAACCAGCAAATACGCGCATGATCTCGGGATCGCGTGACTTGACAACGCCCTGCGCGAACACCTTTGCGTAATCAAACAGGTAAACATAATCCTGCAGAAGATAAAAACGAAATTTTTGAATGTCGAGGCTGCCGTCGGCAATACCGTGGACAAACGGATGGTTCAGATAGCCTTCCCAGATGTCCTGCGTTGCGGCAAGCAGTCTTTCGGTGGTTTTGTTGTTCAAGGTGGTACCCCCAATGAAAGTATGTTGATGATTTTCCTAAGACTGACGGCAAAATTCTGCCGACAGCATTTTTCTGCTTACAGAATCTGCAAACAGAGGTTCGGCGTCAGCTCGTCCGCGTTCAGCAGACTTACTGCGTCGATCAGGCGCGTACGAAAGGAAGCGGTGCCCTCCATCTCTTTACGCACACGCGCCTCGGCTGTTTCTCCGCAATGCTTCATCACCTCCGATGCCGTGACTGCGGCTTCTAACAATATATCTGGATTCGCACCGCAGTACACGCCGGTCAGTGAAGTGAGCATACAGCCTGCGCCGGTGATCCGCCGCAAATACGCACTGCCGCCGCGTACCACTGCGGTACGGGTTCCATCGGTAATTACATCCATCGCGCCGGTGAGCATGACGACAGCTCCGGTCCGGCGGCTGAACGACCGCAGCCACGCTGCGGATTCCTGTAAATTGTCCTCGGTCACGCTGTCGAGCGCACTGGCTTCCACGCCGGTCTCCTGCTCGGCTCCTGCGGCGAGCGCCCGCACCTCGGATGCATTGCCGCGGATGACCGACACAAGATTTTCGCTCAACAGGCGGGAACACATTTCACGCCGGAGCGTGCTGGCACCGGCGGCTACCGGATCGAGTACGACCGGATTGCCGTTGCGCTTTGCAATCTTGGCTGCACGCAGCATGGCCTCCTGTGCGCGGACAGCGCCCATGTTGATTACAAGTGCCTGCGCGTGCGAGGTAATCTCCTCGACCTCACGCTCATCCTGCGCCATAATGGCCGTGCCGCCTGCCGCAAGGATGATATTCGCGCAGTCGTTGATGGTAACATTATTGGTGATGGAATGCACCATCGGTGTGCGGTTCTGCGTGTTTTCGAGAACGGCTTTAATAGTGTCGATCAATGCTTAGCACCTTCCAGTGCGCTGAGAACATGCGTGCGCTTGAGGGCGCTCAGCACCAGAACCGAAATCGCCGCACCTACCGCAGTGGACACGAGAAAGGACGGCACAAAGGTGAACAGAGCTGCCTTGGTATTGCCCATCACGAATGCGGCAATCGGGTAGGAAGCCAGACCGCCGAGAATGCCGGTGCCGAATACCTCACCAACGTAAGCGACCGGCAGCTTCGGGCAGGCCTTGTAGGCCAGACCGCACAGCAGCGCACCGATCATCGAGCCAGGGAACGCCAGCAGACTTCCCAAGCCGAGCACATTGCGAATCAGTGCTGCTGCAAAGCCCATGCCGAGCGCGTACCACGGGCCCAGCAGAACGGCGCCGAGCACATTTACCATATGCTGCACCGGCGAGCACTTCGCGCCGAGCACCGGTATGGAAAACAGGCTGCCAACGACCGCAACTGCGACGAGAACGCCTGCAATGGTCAGTTTACGGATAGAATTCTTTTTCATTGTCTTTCACTCCTCCGAAAAAATACGGCAAAAATGGCCCAGCGGACCGCAGCCATGCCCCAGACCGGGTGCATGACGGATGGCATCGGTGACATACTCCTTAGCCAGCTTCACCGCCTCGGGCACGCTGTGGCCAAGCGCCAGATTGGATGCGATCGCAGAGGACAGCGTGCAGCCCGTGCCGTGCGTGCTGGTGGTGTTGATCTGCTCAATCTCAATGCGGTGACAGGTCTCGCCGTCAAACAGTACATCCACCGCACCTGCGATGTTCTTGCCGCCCTTGACGAGCACGTTCCTGCAGCCCTTGGCATAGATGCGGCGTGCCGCCTCCTCCATGTCCTCTGGCGTGCGGATCTCCATATCTGCCAGATACTGCGCCTCCGGTACGTTCGGAGTCAGCACCTCAGCAAACGGCAGCACGGTCTCAATAAGTGTGCCGACAGACGCCGGATCCATCAGCGGATCACCGTTTTTGGCGAACATCACCGGATCAATCACGATGTGCGCCGGCTTGTACTGTGCCAGCTTGCCAGCTACCGCCTTCATGCACTCCGGCGAGGACAGCATGCCGATTTTAACCGCATCCGGCACGATGTCTTCAAACACCGCGTCAATCTGCTCCTCGATCATCCGGGGACTGATGTCCTGAATGTCGATCACGCGTGCGGTGTTTTCCGCTACGACTGATACGATAACGCTCATGCCGAACACGCCGTGTGCCGCCATGGTTTTCAGATCGGCCTGTACACCTGCACCGCCGGAGCAGTCCGAACCGGCAATGGTAAGCACTGTTTTCATTCCTGTTCCCTCCAATTTTATCATCGCTGCCGGGAAAATAAAAAACGCCTCGTTTTCACCCTGCGGCAAAACCGAAGCACTCAATCCCAGCAATGCGACAGCTTCCCTACAATGGCATTAACCAACAGGTTCAAAAGGTTGGGTTTCTCGCCCTCTCAGCCGCTCATCACAGCACCCTTGCTTGTCTTTTACATAATATCAGTATAAGCCGTGTAAAATACATTTGTCAAGTATAGAATCTTGCTGTATATGATACGCCGTTAAAAAATAAACAAATTTTTATTTATCAATACTGCCGGATTTGCAGGTGTTGCCAAAATTGCATTTTTCGTCTCCTGTCCGGTTGACAAACGGCAAAAAGAGGTCTATTATACGAATCGTTCAGTAGCCAAATGCTTTGAACAGGACATGACGTATCCGTATCACCGCTCACAGAAAGCCGTCGGTCGTGCAAGACGGCAGCAAGGCACGGGTTCGCTATCCCCTGCGAGCAGCTTCGATCAAAGGCAATGCCGAGTAGTCGAGGCCGGATATCCACCGTTAATAGGAAAAGCCCTCCGGAAGAATGCGGTACCGGGCGGCAATGAGAGGTCGGCAGCGTACTGTCGGCAAGCAAAGTGGTAACGCGGAAGTAAATACAGCAATGTAGTATATGCCTTCGTCTTTGCAGGATCATCTTCGTGATCCTCCTGCATGGACGAAGGCTTTTTTGCGTACCTTTGGCTGCGGAATCGCAAATCATTTCCAGAAAGAGACGAAAAAACATGAACACACTTGTAATTGTGCTGATCGCGGCTGTTGTTCTGTTCGGCGCGTACGTTTTCTACGGACGCTGGCTGGCGAACAAATGGGGTATCGACCCGAAAGCCAAGACGCCTGCCGTTGAATTTAATGACGGCAAGGACTTTGTGCCGACCAACGGCTGGACGGTATTCAGTCATCAGTTCTCCTCCATCGCGGGCGCAGGCCCTGTAACCGGTGCAATTCAAGCTGCGGCGTTCGGCTGGCTGCCGGTACTGCTGTGGGTGCTGATCGGCGGCGTATTCTTCGGCGCGGTAGCCGACTTCGGCGCGCTGTACGCTTCGGTTAAGAACAAGGGCAAGTCGATGGGTATGCTGATTGAGAAGTACATCGGCAAAACCGGCCGCAAGCTGTTCCTGATTTTCTCGTGGATCTTCTGCTGCATCGTTGTTGCGGCATTCGCAGATATGGTTGCGGGCACATTCAACGCCTACACTGTCACTGACGCAGGCGTTACCGAGCTGGCTGCTGCCGCAACCACCAACGGTGCGGCAGGCATGATCTCCATCATGTTTATGGTATTCGCGGTTGTGCTCGGCCTTATCCAGAAAAAGTTTAACCTGACCGGCTGGAAGGAAGCCGTTGTCGGCATTGTGTGCATCGTTGCCTCCTTTGCAATCGGCATGAACTGCCCGCTTATCTTCGGCAAGACAGCATGGAGCTATATCACCTTCATCTATATTTTCTTCGCCGCTGTCCTTCCGATGTGGCTGCTCAAGCAGCCGCGCGACTACATGACCACCTTCATGTTCATCTGCATGATCGCAGGCGCAGTCGTCGGTCTGGTTGTTGCACATCCGACTATGAACCTGCCGGTATTCACCGGTTTTACCAATGAGAAGCTCGGCACGATGTTCCCGATCCTGTTTGTAACCGTTGCATGCGGTGCGGTTTCCGGTTTCCACAGTCTGGTTTCCTCGGGTACGTCCTCCAAGACCATTGCGAACGAAAAGGACATGCCCAAGGTTGGCTACGGCGCGATGGTGCTGGAAAGCCTACTGGCTGTTCTGGCACTGTGCGTTGCCGGTGCTGCTGCAGCAGCTGACGGTACGCCGGCAGCTGGCACGCCGTTTCAGGTATTCAGCAGCGGTGTCGCAGGCTTCTTCGAGATGTTCGGCGTTCCGGTTTATGTTGCTACTGCATTTATGACCATGTGTGTTTCCGCACTGGCGCTGACCAGTCTGGACGCAGTTGCGCGTATCGGCCGCATGAGCTTTCAGGAGCTGTTCTCCGTCGATGACATGGAGCATGCCGAGGGCTGGCGCAAGCTGTTCTGCAACGTATATTTCTCCACGGTTATCACGCTGGCATTTGGTTTCCTGCTCACCAAGATTGGCTATGCCAATATCTGGCAGCTGTTCGGTTCGGCCAACCAGCTGCTGAGCGCTCTGGTGCTCATCACGCTCTGCGTATTCCTCAAGGTTACCGGCCGCAGCAACAAGATGATCTTCCCGCCGCTGGTCATCATGCTGTGTGTTACCTTCACCGCGCTGGTGCAGCGTTTCCTCGCTATGGTAAAGGCGATCTCTGCTGCCGCCTCAACGGCTATTCCGGCCGGTGAGACCACCTGGGGCGCGGTATTCATCGCAAACGGTCTGCAGCTTATCCTTGCGGTACTGCTGATCGTACTCGGTCTGACGATCGTTATCCACTCGTTCAAGAGCTATGCCAAGAGCGAGAGAAACAGTGAGAACGCGTAAAGCCGATTCTCCATATAACAAAAACGGCTTCGAAAAACCGAAGCCGCGAGACTATCGAAAAACCCGGTTGCAGCCTAATCGCAACCGGGTTTCTTGATAGGAAAAATTCACGGAGTAATTACGGATTACTCATTCCTGATTATTCTCCGCAAGGCGCTAAACTACGGGGTATTCAATCCCCGCAAAAAGCGACAAAAATCACACATTAAACGCACGCTTTCGCGTTTTTTAAACGCACGCAAGTTCAAAAATCGTGTGTTTTGGAATGCTGACATTTGCGCTTTCTCGTACCTTTTTATGCCCTCGTGTCGTCAATTTGTCGTCAGATTCCCGGTGCAGTCGAGTTACTTCTCCATCGCTTCCGCCAGCTTCTTCACGAGCTGTTCGCCGTACTTGTATGCGAGCAGATACCCGATGGTCTTTTCCTCCAGGCCGGCCTTGGTCTGGATTTTTTCGATTGCGGCCTGCACTTCCGCGTCCTGCGGCTTGGTCGGCTCGACAGGCTTTACTGTCGCAGTGTCGTACTTAATACCGAGCGTATCCAGAATGCCCTTCGCATACGCTACGCCGAACGCCTGCTGCTTTGCCTTGGTGCCCGCCTGAGCAGCGTCCGCCTTCGTGTCAACGAACACGCCCTCGCAGATTACCGCCGGGCACTTGGTATCGCGCACAAACGCATAATAATCGCCGCGCTGGCCCTGTCGGGTCTTGCAGCCGCGAGAGTTCTGGCCGATCTTGATGACCTGCTTTTCGATGTTCTGCGCGAGCACCTTACCGGTGCCGCCGTTAAGCGTGTGGTATGCCTCGAAGCCATCACCGCCGCCGCTGTTGTTGTGCACGTCGATAGCCAGATCAGGATTGTACGCATTGCATTCGCGCACTTCCTCATTGATCGGGTCCTCCTCATCCTTGGTGCGGCTCATGCGCACCTCAACGCCGTGCGCGGTCAGGTAATCTCGGCACGCCAGCGCCATCACGAGGTTTGCTTCCTTTTCGACGATATAGCCGACCGCACCGCTGTCGCTGCCGCCATGGCCGACACCGATAAATACCTTCTTGCTCATCGTGTTCTCCTCCTTCGGAGTCGTTGTCTTATTTTTACGCTTAATGCAGACTACGCTGCACACCGGCCTGCCGTTCGCGCCCTCTCGCTCAGGAGCGAACAGGTAGCCGTCCGACACACGATACATGCCGGTGCTGCCACCCGCGTCCTGAACGAGCAGCAGCTTGACATCATAGTGATCCCGGACATACTGCGCAACCTCGTACTCTGTATGGCTTGCAGAGGTCTGCACATGGATGTATCGGCCATCTGTCAGCAGGCCGCACATATTTCTGCTGCGGCGGTCGGATTTACCGAGAGTGCTGGATACCTTGCCGTCCTTGACGGCCAGCTTCCAGCCTGCGACGGCGTTGTCAGCATCCAGTGTCAGGTGCTCAGACGTGCCACCGTACCCGCAGTCCTTGCCTTTGGCCTTCAGGTACTGCAAGGTGCGGCTCTTGACAACGCCGTAGCGGTCGCTTCCCTGCCCGGTCATATTGAACAGTGCGAGGTTATACACCACATCCGCTTTTTCTTCAGTCGCCCACTGCTTCAGCCTCTTTGCAGGCTTGGACGCAGCAGCGTAGGGTGCTGCTGCGAACCAGATATCATACTGCTTTCTGTCGTAAATGTCACAACGAATGCTCATCTGCATTCTCCTTTCATCTACTTGAAAGAAACTTTCAAGTCCATTTTACTCCGCTGAGGGCGCAGTGTAGCCCTTTGCCCGTGCGCTATCAGAAATGCCGGAAGTGGTCGGGTCATTCAGCGCACTCCAGATATTGCTTGCCACCAGGAACAGGCAGTACGGATTGCTGAACGCGCCGGTAATAACGTTCCACAGCCCTGCCCACGTGGTCATATCCGCAGCGGTCAGACCGCTGTACGCCAGCACGGTCGCCAGCGCGCCGGTCAGCACCTGCACCCAGAATACCGGGTTCTTCAGACGAATTTTCCAGTTCATAAGTACCTCTCTTTCTCAGTTCAAGCCAAGCTGCCGAGCGACATAACCGACGAAAATGCCGACGAGCGCCGTCGCGCCGTAAGCCACAACCTTGCGCCACATCGCGCCGTCGCGGTCCTCGAGCGTTTCCAGCCGCTTGCCCTGCTTTTCCTGCTCTTTGACCATACTCTCAATGCTGGTGGCCAGTTTGCCGACCGAGGCGGTCAGACTGTTCAGCTCACGAATATTGTCCTCCAGCAGCTCAATGCGCTTGTCCTGCCGACGATTTTCTTCTTCGAGCCGTCGACGAAACTCTTCGTGCTCGGCACGAGTGATGGAACCGTCCATTTACATTCCTTTCCGGGCTGTTGCCCTATCGCAAGTGTAAAAATCCCGGTGGATTACTTGTTGTAGTCATCGCCGGTGATTTTTTTGTACTGCTCGGCGGTGATTTTCTTCTTCACCACCGCATTGCCGACCATTTTCTTGGTCCACAGGCCGGCGTCGTAATACTTCTTAATGCGGTCAAACCAGTTAGCCATTTCACTGCACCTCCGTATCGGTCATCATGCTGATGTAGTCCACCTGAGCCGCCAGTGCGGTGTTGCTGGTTTCCAGCTCCTCCACCTTAGACACCAGCTGCGAGATTGCCTGCGCGGTCGTGTCGGCGGCGGCCGTGGTGCAGATGGCGGTGTAGGTCTGCTTGTCCTTGTCGTAGGTGATGGCACGCAGCGCATAGCCGCCGTGCGCCTCAACCAGATCGCCGTCATCGGTGCGGACCTCGACCAGAGCGGTGTTCAAGTTGGACACCGCATCAAACGTGGTTTCGGTCAGCGTCAACGTCAGGCTGTCGCCCTGGCACTGATAGTCCAGCGCCTTGATTCCGTTGATTTTCATGTGTGCTCCTTTCCGCGGTTAAACCGCTACATATTTGTTATACTGATGCCGGATTGTTTCGTCCGACATTTCAGCGTAAATTTGGGTGGTTGCGATATTCTCGTGGCCAAGCAGCCGCTGAATGACCGCAATATCCATGCCGCCGTTAAGCGCCAGCGTCGCAAACGTATGACGCAGCAGGTGCGGATGCACCCGCTTATCCAGACCGGCCCGCAGGCTGATTGCCCGAACCATGCGCTGGATCGCACGCGGCCTGAGCGGCGCGTAGGGCGATTTACTGCTCACAAACAAGCCGGTGCCGCCCTTGCGGGATACCATGTACTCCTCAATCATCAAGCGTGCGCGGATGCTGAAAAAGACCACACGATCCTTATCGCCCTTGCCGGTGACCTGCACCGACCGGCTCATCAGGTCGAGGTCAGAGGCCGACAACTGGGCAACCTCGCTCAGACGGCAGCCGGAAGATACGAGAAACTCGATCAGCGCCTTCTCTCGATAGGTTACGCAAGCGTCACGCAGCCGTTCCAGCTCTTCCACCGTCAGCGCCTGGCGTGCTCCTACCTTGTCGATCTTGATGGACTTGATCTTGCTCATCGGGTTCTTCTTGATCTTCTCCTCCATCGTGAGCCAGCCGAAGAACGCCCGCAGGCTGTTGATATGCGTCTGCAGTGACGTTTCCTTGAGATTGCGCGTCTCGTCCAAAAAAGCAATATAACCTCGGATGTCGTCGGTGGTGATTTTGGTCGTGCTCTTGGTCACTTTAGATGCAAATAATTCAAGGTGGCTGCGGTAGTTTGCAAGCGTTCTGGCGGACAGACCGTCTATCTTCTTGGCACCCAGATAGTGCTTGATCCGACGCTTCAAATCACTGCGCTGCTCATCATTTTCCTTAAAAATAATGTAGCCTTTTAAGATAGCGTCGAGTTCTTCTGCGGTCGGCGTTCCCGCCGCAAAAGTTGTGAGAAGCTGCCTTGTCAGCTCTGTTTTGGCCGTCATGTTGTAATTCCCCTTTCGGATTTTGGTATGTTTATTATACATACTAAAACCCCAAATGAGGAGTGTTTGCGTCGCATTAGGTTGCTATGGCGGCTATTGCCGGATCGGGTAAAGCTCGAGTTGCGATTACCAATTCTTCCGGTGCATTGGCTGCTTTGGCTTCCAGCTCGCTGAAAAAGAGCGTAAGTACCAGTGCATGCAACGGTAATTATGCTAAATTGGTAACGAACGGCCCGTGCTTTATCATCTCTGCGACTCATAATAATTCTGGTTGGACATTCGGTGTGCGCTATGTATACACTTCGGAAACTGCATCCGGAGCCAAGACGTATTCTTCAACAGGCAGTGCACAGAGCATCAATCTGTTCACTACATCTGCCGGTTTAGAGGCTTTCGCCAACGCTAATTCTTCTACCTCGGGTCAGGTTACATTTGTCTATATCCCCTGCAAAGCAGCCTGAATTTTGGACGTGATTTACTACGCATTATCTTCCTAAGACGTACCGCGCACCTCAAATATGCTGTTTTAACACGGCATATTTGAGAAAACGCGGTGCGAAGATGCATAGCTATACAAAATCAGCGGGCAAATCAGGCTATATTCGGGCGATTACTGCGCATTAGGAAGATAATGCGGCGTTACGAAATCGGCTTATAGCGGATACCGCCGTAGGTCAAACTGGATCCATAGGTAGTAGCAAGACGAATGGTTGACATGAATTTATTGACCTTCTGGCGTGTCTTTGCGGTAGAGAGATTGCCAATATTGACAGAACCTCCACCGACTACTGCAACGCCAATCAGCATACGAACCGAAGTATTTGTATCGCTGGAACTGTTCCAGTATTCGTTTACCCACGCCTTTGTGTTAATCGTAATCGCATTCATGCTGCTATTCGCCTGACATGTCATATTTGTCTGCTCGGTAAACCCAGAAGCAGCATTCATGGCGTTAATAGCTACCGTAGAGGATTCGATGGCTCCGCAAGCCGTAGACGACGCCACAACCGCTTTCAGAGCAGTTGCAGAAGCTGCCACGGCCGCCATAGCAACCTGAGAGGATGCTACAGCCGTCATGTCAGCATAGCCCGACGGATCCAGATTAGCGAGGATTGCAACGGTCTTACCCATGACTGCGCTGCTCGCTCCGGTAAACGTTTTCCACGCCGTCGCATTGGCCTGCAACGCTTTGATTGCAGTGTCGCTGCGCCACATAGCAGCCATTGCCACCGGCGATTTAACAATAGCCGCCATAGCAACCTGAGAAGCCGCTACCGCGTCGATGTCTGCATAGTCAGCGCAGGACAGCCCCGCCAGTGTAGCGATGGACTTGCCAACCGCCAGCTTGCTGCCGCCGGCCGCGCGCCAGATCAGCGGGTTGTTGGCCATCTCCTTGCAGCGGGCGGAATCACTGAGCAGATCGTCCCAACCGGTAAACTCGTAAAACTGGTGCAGCCACGTTTCTACCGCATCGTCTGCCACATCACTGCCGAGCAGCAGCTCAAGCAGCTTGTCGCTGTTGCGGTCCGGCAGATTCACCGGAACGCCCAGTACGACACTCACACCACCGAGGTTGGCGGCAAACTCCTTTGCGTGGGTCGGATTGGACAGAATTGCCTCCATGCGGTGTACGCCTTTTCGGTAATTACTTTTGAGTGCGCTCATATAGGACATAAAGTCCGACTGATTTACGCCAAGCATTATCTCTCGCCTCCATATTCAATCGCTACATAGTTAATCTTGATTGCGTCAGCCGTGGTCGTCGTACCGTTTACCAACGTGGCCGCGCTGTGCGACGGATTGGTGCCCGTCGAGTCGCCGGTGTAGTAACTGCCGGTCTGGAGCTTCCGCAGACAATAAAGAAATTTCTCTGCGGTGATATCCTTGACCAGCACCACGCCGTCAAAGTCCTCAGCCTGACATACAACTTGCGGGATGCCCTCAAACGCCTCTCTAAAATGGTAGGTATTCCATCCCGCGCCCGTGTTGGTGATCGTGCCGACCTCCATCTCGGTGTCCTGCAGCTCACCGGTTCCGCTGTCGCTCTCGCCGCCGATCATGCCGCCGAGCTGGTCAGCGGTCAGACGGCCGTCCTTATCCAGCACCGCCGGACCGTTCGGCTGGCCGAGCAGGGTCAGCGCGATAGCACCAATCTGCGCCGGCGTGATCTTGTGCGGATTGCCGGTGTCCTTGACATGCGCCGCAAGCACAGCGTTAATCGCCTTAAACAGCGCAGCGTGCGCCGCTGCCGAGGTGTTGTGCTCGTTTATCGCACCTGCTTTCTCGGCGCCGAGTTCTGGGGCAGTCAGCCCGCCGCCTTTCACGGTCTTCTTGACCTCGGAAGCCAATTCCGTGGTCTTTACACGCGCTGCAACTTCGTTGTCCAGCTTGTCCCAGTTGTCGTTGAGCGCCTGCTTGATATTGAACGTGCTTGCGCCGTCCTTGTCCGGATCGTACTTAAACAGCCCCAGAATTTTGGTTTTCAGGCTCACGCCTGCACCTCCTCAAATGCAAATTCGCTGATTTTGTGCGTCTGCAATTCGTCCAGCGTCATGCCCTCGATCTCGCGGACGAGAATCCAGCGCCAGAGATATTTGCTTGCCAGATGGCACGGGATCACGCGGTCCACTGCCTCCTGCAATGCGGCAAGCTCAGCCGGAGCCGGAATGCCGTACGCGCCGATAAACGTCAGCAGGATCACACCCTTTGCAAAGCCGACGGAAATCTCGCCGTTTTTCCACGAGTCGCACACGCGCTGAATCAGGTCAACGTCGCACTTGCCCGAGCCGCGCCACCGTGCAATCAGCGCCGTGCGGCGCTCCTCCAGCGTGCCGGTCGAGGCCAGTCCGGCGTCGCGCTCCTCGATGGCAAGCGCCCACGTCATACTGCCCGGAAACAGCTGCTGCGTAATGTCGAGCATCTGCTCGCGCTGCGTGTCGTCGAGCGACTGGATCGCGGCAAGCAAGTCGCACACCCACTTGTCCGTGCGGTACGCTACCGGCAGGCTTTTCCGCATGTTGTCAAACTCAGCCATAGGTAATTGTCACCTCACCCAGTACCGGACACTCGCGCTCTGCGATTGCGATATTCACGTTGCCGCCGGACACCTTCAGTCCGGCATAGTCAATTACGCCCGGCGTGTCCATGATGGCCGCGCCGATCTGCGCATAGCTGATGTAGTCCTGGGTAAAGACCGTGCCTGCCAGATACGCCGCAACGCTCTCCTTGATGCCGGATGTCAGGATGTCCTCGGTCACGGTGTCCGATTTGGACACCGTGCAGCTGACCGTGATAGCCTTGCCGGTCGCGGCAGTGACAAAGCACTGTGCACCGATCGGCGCTTGACCTCGGCCAGCGCCCTCGCTGTCCGGGTCGATGTAGTCCTGCACAGATTTGACCAACGCAGGCGACGCCGGCTGACCGGCGTTGTCGGCAATTACCACGTCAACCGTGTTCGCGCCCTGAACCCGGGGGAACACTTTGACATGTCCGACGCCGGACACCTCGAGCGCCCACTGCTGATAGTGGTACACGTTACCGCTCGTCGCCGGCGTGCGAAGCCGCAGCAGGTACCGTGCATAATACTCGCTGTCCGACTCCTCGGCATAACCACCGCCGATCGGCTCAGGGTTATCACACGAGGCAATGCCCTGCACTGCCACCGGCATCTGCGTCACGCTGTGCGCGGGCAGATTGCCTGCCGTGCCATCCACCGTGCAGGTGACCGGTACCGTGCCCTCGCCCTCAATGGCAACGGTCTCGGTTGCGTAATACTGGACACCGCCGCCGGACTCAAACAGCGTGCCCTGCTCGACCGTGCCCGTGCCGGTGACGGTCAGGCTGCCGTGGGCAAAGGTCGCGGCCTTGCGCTCCAAGCCGGAGCGCGGATAGATGTAGCGGTCCAGCGCGCTGTCGTGCAGGTTTTCCGGGTCAAGCTGCTGTCTGGCCTCGTCAATAGCTGTGTCCGTGCCCTCCATCCGCAGGCTGACTGCGGCTAAAAGATCATACGTCGGAAAACCGATGGTCTTTTGATAGCTTTCCGGCATTGCGGACAGCATCTTGTCTAAAATCCCACTCGCTGACATACGTCGTCACCTCCTCACTCTCTCCGGTGTGCAGGCGGACCGTGAAGCGTACCTCCACGCCGCGCCGCACGCGCGTAAACTTAAAACTGTCAAGTGACCGGATAGCCGGACAGAACGCGGCGGTCTCTCGCACGTTGCGCTCAATCTCGGCAAAAATCCAGCCCTCCGGCACGCGCCGGTCAAGGCTGACCGCCTCCACGCCCGGCTGGGTCGTGCCACTCGTCCGGTAGATTGGGATTGCACCCGGTTTCTGGCGCAGCATCAGCTCAAGCCACTGCTTGACCGCCTCCACGCCCTGCCGCTCCACCAGAGCGCCGTCAACCAGTGGGAAACTGCCCGAGCGCCCATCCTCGTGGAAGACAAACGCCGGAGAGCGCCCAATGCTCTCCGCAACCTGCGCGGGCAGCTCCTCCGGGATAACCGGAAACACATCGGCCATAGCCAACACCTCCTATAAAGAATCTAAAACCAGCAGCTCACTGCCTTGCAGAATGGCCGCCGCCTGCATGCCGACCTTCCACGTTTTGCTCTTTGCCGTGGCGGTCATAATCAGGCCATCTCCCGTGCTGAACTGAAATTCCTTGCTTACCACAGAAAAAATCAACTTGGGCGCTACCTGCAAGACCTCGGCGCGATACCAGCCTTTGGGTAGGCTCTTTGCCGCTTTTCTCGCGGTGTTCTTGATGGCCAAAGCCATCTCTGTATCCCATGCCACTGGCGCACTCCTTTCCACATCTTGCACAGTTTTATCCACAACTGCGCTATATTTAGTAGTTATCCCCACGGCGTACAGAAACCGGACACCTCACCATAGCTGCGCGTTACGCGCTTGACGCTGTTGGAGTAGTTGCCCTCCACCGTCTCAAACGACGATGCTCCAGCAGAAATTACAATGCCGATGTGACGGTCGCCCTGAATCATCAGGTCACCCGCCTTGGGCTTGTAACTGCCCGCCGATTTGTACTTGCCGCGAGCCTTGAAATAGCTGCTCATATCGCCAACGTAGCCGTAGGTGGTCGGTATCGGCGCGCCGCTCTTGGCCGCGCACCAGCAAACAAAATAAACACACCAGGCAACGCCGTTGTGGCCGGCCCATTGCCCGAACTTGTTGATGTCCTTGCCGGACTCCTTGTATCCGACCTCGCCCAGTGCCGTATTGATAAACGACACCGCGCTGCCCGAATTACCGCCCGAGCCGCCGATAATCGCGGAGCCGTTTTTACGTCCCCAGCGGTTGCATTCAGCGTTCGAGGACATCAAGAGGTCGAAGTGGTACACGCCGTTCGCGATCTGAATCGCGCCGCCTCTGTCGTTGACCGTGTAGGTCGTGCCGTCGAGGCTTGTGCCCGTGTCGCGCACCGTGATTTTGGTGCCAAACGGCACAGACGGCGGTGCGGCGCAGGTGTGCTTGCTTGGGTCGAGCCTGTTGCCCTGCGCGTCCAGATAACCGCCCTCCAGAGCGTTGTTGGCGGGGTAGTACGCCGTAAACAACGCCTTGACGATCGTGCCGCCCGAGCCGCCGTCACTGCCGCCGGACAGATCCGGCAGGCCGAACACCTGCACCTTGTCCGTGCTGGCGGCCTTGATGGCTGCCGCGTCAGTCTTGCCCTCGGCGGCGGCTCGCACCTGCTCGAGCGCCGTGATTTCCAGCGCCATTGTGTGCCCTGCACCGCCGTAGTGATGCTCCACGCGCGTAATGCGGAAGTTGCCCTTGATGCCAAACGCCGGAGAGTTAAACCGCAGCACCACGCCGCTTGTCACCTCATCACAGCCCCAAATCTCGGAGATGGAGCGGGTCTGCCCTACCTTGTCGGCGTTTTTGAGCAGGTTTTTGACCATCTGGCCGAGCACAGCCGTGCCGGGGTTCTCCGTTACCGTTTCGATGTGCTGCATAAAGCCGTAGCGCTTGATGGATGCCGCGTTGCTGGCCTGTGCGCCGATGTACGCCTTGCCGTCGTCCTCGGCGGCAATGACAACAGCGTTGTAGGTGTTCTCAATGCTGTCCTCACCGCTCACCTGACCGAGCGCCCATGTGATGTCAAATGCGGCGATATTTTTCGCCGGCTTGTGATATGCCTTGATAGGCGCTGTCGGCAGTGCCTCGACCTGCAGACCGCTGTCGTCCACGCGGTGGCGGTACTGCTTGCCGGTCGCAGACGTGCAGGTGTCCAGCACATCACTGATAATGTCGGACGGCGTAGAGCCGGTCCACAACTGCGTGATCTTGGTCGGCAGGCTGCACACCTTTCCGACTGTCACGCCCGCCTTGGCACACGCCTTGCGGATGACCTGATCGGCCGCAAGGTTGTTGACCTGCAGCACGATTTCCGACTTATTCAGATACCAGCCGCGGTCATAAGCGGTAACACCGCCGTCCAGCGTCACCGTGATAATGATGCCGGAAAAGACCGTTTTGCCCTGATTGGTCACGCGCACCTTATCGCCCGGTGACAGGTTGAGCTTGGGCGTGTACTTGTCCCACGGCGAGATAAACGTCTTAAACGTCAGCTCTGCCGCCAGCGTGTCGAGGTCGTCCGTCAGCGTCATGTCACTGGCAAACGCGGTGATGTCGCGCGGCTGGGCGGCGTCACGGTACAAAATCAGCTTGTGGTCATCGACATATCCTGCCGCCATCGGCGCACCTCCTCATTTGATAAACTTGTATTCTGTGACGGCAATGCTGTACTCCAGATCGCCGTTTTTTCGCACGGTAACATCAAAGCTGTCAACCGTCACCGGCATGTTAAGCCGTGCCGCCCCCTTGCTGTCGAGCACGATCAGGCGAAACGGCACCTTCTTGTCGCGCCACCGGTCGAAGAAATCGACATACGCCCAACCATCCGCAGACGCCTCGGACGGCATGAACGAGTACCGGCGTACCGGCAGCAGTGCCGTCCACTCCATGTGCCGCAGACCGAGCGTGCCGATGCGGCGATAGTCGCGGCTCAACCCCTCGTAGGTCTCGTGGTGCTGCTCCGGCTGTGGGATTGGGAAATCCGGCGGACAGTGCGGCAGCGTCCAAACCTCCTCGTTGTTGTTGACCGAGATGATAATTTTGTACACGCACCGCACCTCCTTATGTGTTGCCGAGCGCCGCAAGCACCTTGCGGCCGACATATGCGCCGACCTGTTCGGTATACTCCCGGTTGCCGATCACGTTGCCCTGGATGGTGACGTTGACCGTCACGCTCCGACCGCCTGCCGCCTTGACAGACACATCATGCGGGATGATCTGCGTGCCGCTCGGCAGGTTCATGATCTCACCGCCGCGCTCGTTGACACGGGTCAGGCCGCCGCGCCAATAGGGCGTACCGGTTGCCTTGCCGAGTCCCGGCAGGCTCAGCAGGCTGCTGGGTGTCGGCTTAGGTACCGTCGTAGTGGTCGAGGTCGTGGTCTTGACCGGACCGGCCGTTGTAGTCGTTTTGCTTCTGGTTGTTGTCTTGGTCGTACCTGTGGACGTGCCCGAGCGATTGCCCGTTGTGGCATTGTCTACCCACTCGATAGCGTCGCCCAGTACACCCTTGGCACCCTTGTACAAGCTACCGAGGATGGGGATGCTCTCAATCTTGTCATTAAGCCACGACAGCTTGCTTGCTACCCATTCCAGCGCCGTCTTAGCGGCATTTTTGACCTTGTTGAACGCCCCGGAAAAGGCAGTGCCAATGCGAATGCTGACATCCTTAAACTTGTTCCAAAGGCTCTGCGCACCGGCCTTGATGGTGTCCCAGTTTTTGTACAGCAGCACACCGACCGCAATCAGTGCCTCGATAGCAAGGATAACTGCACCGATCGGGTTTGCCGCCATTGCAGCGTTAAGTCCGGTCTGCGCAACTGTCGCTGTGCCGGTGGCGGCAGCCTGACCGCCCAGTACACCGGTCATGGTCAGGAGAGTAGTAACCGCTCCACCAATTGTGCTGATGGAATTAGTCAAGCCGCTGTTAAAATCGAGCACCTTCTTCACGGCCCACATACCCGCCAGCACCTTCAGTGTTGCAATCAAAGTGTCGGAATTGTCGCAGCACCACTGCACTGCATCTCCGGCTTTCTGCAGGGTCTGCGCAAACTTCTCATCAAACTGTTTTTTCAGATTGCTGAGATCCAGATTGGAAAGCCAATCAGTAAGCGCATCCGCTTTTTTCTGTACCCAGTCCAGCGCCGATCCAGAGCGGATCGAGCCGTCCTCGGCGGCGCCCGCCAGCACCCACAACTGACTTTTGAGTTTGGAACTGGTGTCTCCCACCTTGGCCAGCATCTCGTCCAGCGTCGCATGGTTACGCCGGGCGTTGATGACCTGCTGATTATTGGCGTAGAAGCTGTCCGCAGCCTTGTCGTAGGTCTTGGAGAGCGTATCCATGATCAGCTGATTGCGTTTGCTGACATCGGTTGTTTTCTCCAGTTTGGCATTGAAGTCATCCTCCATGATGCCGACCCAGTTGAGCGCATCCGCGAAAACGCCGGTCACCTGACCGGTACGCGCAGTCTCGTTGGCGGACTCTACCAGGCCCTCAATCGGCAGCGAATCGCCAAACGTGCCATGCACGCCTGCGGCAATACGCGTCCACTTCGTAACATCTTCCTCGTTCTTCGCCATATTGGCGAGCAGCTGCGAGGCTTCGGTTGCGGTGTCCGTATCGCCCAGAATCGCATAAAAATTGCGATAGCTCTTGCGAGCCACATCGGCGGAAAAGCCCGCCGCCTGAAATCCGGCGTTTAACTTGCCCTGCGCGACGCGGTATTCCTCGGTCGCGCCGTCGAGTGCAATGAACGCAGCGGTCATGCCTGCAACAGCCGCACCGGCAGCCTTGACACCCTTCTTTGCAAAATCCCCCAACGCCGTGAGCGATTTATTTTTGAATGCGACCACCTTGCGGGTGGCCTGCATCATGCTGTCATCAATATTCTTGCCGGACTTCTTCGCGGCCTTCGCCGCAGCGACCAGTCCGCCGGACATTTCATCCTTCAAGGTGAGGACGGTGTTGATAACCTTATTTTTAGCCACTATTCCGTCCCTCCTCCGGTGCATATGCGCGGCAGACGCCTGCCACAATCAGGTTTATCATATCCTCGTACCAGCGCGCCCGCCCGACTCGCAGCACCGCACGGTCTGCGTAGCTCATCTGCCGGATTTGCTCCGGCGTGATGCCTCGCGCCGCGTAAAATGCTGCAAGGTCAAGCACCGGGTCGCGCTCAATCAGTTTTTTGCCGGGTCCTCATCCTCATCACCGTCAATCAGGCCGAGCCAGGTAAACAGGACTGCCGCGAGCGCATTGACCTCGTGGACATCCATCAGCACCCAGATAACGTCGTACGGGTCGGTCACGCCGAGCGCGGTGTGCAGCTCCGGGTCCTGCAATGCCGGACAGCAGTCATAGATCAGCTGTGCACCGATGTTCAGCATCTGCGCCGGCTGGTCGCGTGCCGCCAGAAAAGCCTCATAAGCATCCAGCTGTGCGGTATGCCCGATCTTAACAAAATCAAGCAGCTGACCGCCGACCTTAAACTGAATGACCTTGGCTTTGTCAGCCTTGCGCTGCTCGGCTTTCGCCGCCAGCGCGTCCAGTAACTTCTTGTCCATGCTTTACTCCTTAATGGTTTCCAGAACGGAAAAGTGACCGAACTTGAACGGCACCTCTTCCTCGACCTTTGCTTTCTTCTCGAACTTCGCCAGATAAAATTCGTCGATCGTCACATCGGACAGCGACACGCGCTCTACCTTGTTGGTGCCCTTCTGAGTCAGTGCGGTGATGATGGTCACCGTCGGCATTTCGCCGGACTGGTAGGCATCCGCCATCATCTGGAGCACATCCGAGTCGATCTTGAGCACGGTAAACGTGCCCTCGCCGGAATAACCGTTGTAAATGCGGTAGGTTGCCGGATCGCCGCAGACGTTCACTTCTTCAAAGTCCGCGCCTACTTTCGCCTCCACGCTCTGGAGTGTGGTCAGGCGCTTGCCATTGAACCAGACATTGCCCTGGTTACCATGGAGCACGCGGTTCGGGTTAAAATCAGCCATAAGTACCTCCTGTTACGCCATCGTGATCGGGAAAATGAGGTCGGTCATCGAGTTCAGGATCTTGACATTTGCGGTCAGGTAAACCGTTCTCTTAAACGGGTTGGCCTTGACCGTGTCGTCGTCCCAGCTCTCCGCCTCGCTCTTGCCGGATGCCACCCATGCGGCTCTCTGTGCATCTACATCAATCATTACAGCGTTCGCATAATCCGGATCAAGGATTGTCTGCTGCATGAGCTGACGGAAATAGCTGCTGTTGAGTGCATTTACGAGCATCATCTGATTATCCCGCGAGTTTCTGTAGTTGCCGAGGTAGGTCTCGCGGAATGTCGCCGCAATATCGTCCTTCATCATATCCATGGCCTCGACGGTCTCGATCAGGCACATATCCTCAGTGCGCGTCTTGCCATCCGTGGTCGTCATAGAGTTGATGCCCTGTGCGATACGCACGGTATTGTCCTCGCTGTTAACAAGGATAAACTTGCCGGTGCCAAGCGCCGCATCGTTGTCCTCGACCTCCTGCACCTCTTTCAGATTAGAGCACTGGTAGTTGGTGCTGCCTCTCTTGACGTTGCAGACGGCGAAAATGCCGACAAGGCTCGGCAGATACGCTACGCCGTCCTTTTCCCCGCGGTCGTCGGAGAACGTGACCTTTTCGTTGGCAAAATTGACAACGTGCATATCATCCGGTGCGGTGGTCAGGTTATAGCAGACCGCCTTGTAGGTTTTCTTCTTGGCGCTGTCCTGCGTTTTGACCCACGCGGCAAGCGCCATACCATCATCTGCACTCTGGCCGGCAATGGTCAGCCAGCCGGTTTTGACCGTCTTAGAGATTTCGGTCAGCGTGTCGGCCAGGGAACCGGTGGTATCCAGTCGGAACAGGTGCATCTGGTACGGCGCAAAGCCGAGCAAGTCGCAGATGGCGTTGTAGTTGTCTGCGGTGTACAGGCTTTTGTCAGCCTGCGCCGCAGAGAGATCAGCGTACTGCTTGTGCGTGAAGCTCTTATCCGTATCATCGCGCACGATCAGGATTGCGATGCCGCGTTCCGAGCGTCCGATGAGCGACACAGCTCTCTGCTCAAAACTGATTTCGATTTTCGGCATTGTAATTGCCATTGGTTTTACTCCTCCTCTCAGTATTCGAGGGCTTCCATCATTTCTCCGGTTTCGGCGGCGCTCTCGCACCAGCTGAGTGCAAACTGGAGCACCAGCACACCGAGCGATATGGTCGTGCTGACCGTATCGTCCGGCACCAGCACGATCTCGCCGGTGTCGATACCGGCTTCAAGTGCGGCGATCAGGCGTTCTGCCATCTCACTGCACTCCTCGAGGTACTCCACCCGCTCGGCGGGATAGTACCAAACGTCCACGTCAATCGACCGCTCCCGCGCACCGCCGCAGGCGGCGTTTCCCTCGGCCGGGAAAATGTCGATCTTGAAGGACGGGCGCACCACGGGTTTGTCGGTGTCCGATTTGGACACCGGAACACCGGGTGCTGCTTGCTTTAACAGCGCGGTCAGTGCCGCGCGTACTTCTCGAATTGTCATATTTTATCTATCAACTCGTCAACCATATCCTCAGCGGCTGACTCAAACTCCGGTTCAAATTCCTCAGCAGCCTTAGCAAACACCTTTTTGCCTGCCTGATAACTACCCTTTGAGCCGTCACGCAATTCCGGCGTCCAGCCGTCCTCAATGAGATGACCGATTTTATCCGAGGAATATACGCGGATGCGCATCTCGTCATCTCTCTTGTTGACCTTGCCGCGCTTGATGCTCCGGTGATAGTCGCCTGCTTTACGGTCATACTTTGGACGATGGACTGCTGTACGGCGCACATCAGCCCGGGCACGCTGAGCCGTTTTTCGGCGCAGCTTTGTGCCGCTGGTACGCAGCATCTTTTTCTGCGCTTTCAGCATTTCTTTCGGTTGTGCCCCCAGACGTTCCGCAAAGTCCATCAGTTCCGAGCAGTCAAACCCGTCACGCATCCTCAATCACCAGCTTCAGCATAACCTCCAGACGGTCACGGCGCTTGTAATGCGGCTGCCAGTACAGCACATCATACCGCTGACCCTCATAGACGAAATACGTCGCCGTGGTCAATCTGCACGAGCGCGGCCGGATGGTCAGCTTGTGCGTGACCTCGGCGCGCACCGTGTCGCCCGGCAAGGTTTCGTTCCTGCCGGACATGACAGTCAGCGCACCCCAGATCTTGCCGTCCTCGGTGTACTGCCAGCAGGTTTCGCCGATGTCGTTTTCAATCTGGTGCTTGTTAAACACCGTCAGGCGGTGTCTGAGATCATTGGTCAGCGCCATTTGCGCCCTCCTTTTCTGGGTATCGGCTGGACAGGGCGATGTGGTTGAGCAGGGTCTGCACGGTAAACGGCACCTGTGTCACGCTCGTGTCCGTGACAGGCGTGCGGTTTTCGTACCAGTGCGCCGTGAGCTGCAAAACCGCCGTGTCGAACAGCTCATCACTGTCCGACGGCGGCTCCTTGCCGGTCATATCCCGGACGGCAGTGTCTGCCGCCCGGATCAGGCTCTCAATCAGCTCGTCCTCGTCCGCGTGGTCGATGTGGGCGTACAGCTTAAAGCGGTCGAGCGTCAGCATCAGGCGCTCGCCTTCACGAGCTTGCGGACTGCATCCGCCTGCGACGGCTTGCAGTCGAACATCGCGCAGCCGAGGAACAGGAACGCATTGGTCTTGACGTCAAACGTCGAGGTAATGGTCACGTCCTCCGGCATATTGCCGATGACGGTGGACAGGTCAGCCAGATACGCCTCGTGGTCACCGATGCGCTCGTCGATGAGCACCGGATAGCCGTAGATGTAGTAGCTGCCGCCCTCGATACGAACGAGGTCGTTCTTGGACTTGTCCTGCAGCGGCATGAAGTCGGTGAACAGGGTCTTCTTGCTCATCAGGAACTGTGCGCCTGCATCGTAGCCGCCGGGCAGCAGTGCGATGAGGTCGAGCACGTCCTGGTTGGTCAGTGCGGCAGTCTTACCGACAGTGACCGAGTTGGTCGCGCCCCAGGTGTTCGCCTTCTCGATGCCGGTGCCCTGATCCGTGCCGGTGCCCTTGATGATGGTGTCCGAGATCAGCTTTGCGATCTTCTTGGCGAGCATATCGGTCAGCCAGCTCTCGAATACGTCGAGCGCCATCTGCTGTACGGACTTGGAAATCTGCACGAGCTTGGTGATCTCGTACGCCGACAGGTTGATCTTGGTCAGGCCGGTTTCTGCTGCGGTGATAGTTGCATTCTCGGTGTGGTAGGCTGCATCTGCCTGCTCACTCTCAACCGCAAAGGTGACATTGCCCGGCACGCGCAGCAGCGTTACCTTATCCAGCAGCGGTGCGTACTGGTGCACCTTCTCGATGATGGTGTTCGCGGTCTGGGTCGGCACCAGCGGACCGGCGGAAGCCGTTGCGGTAGACCATGCACGCTGCTCGGTTTCGGTCAGCTCGTTGTTTGCCAGCGTTTTCAGCCATGCGGAGCGGTATTCCTCGCTCGAGCGGTCATACTCGCGCTGCTCCGGCGGAGTCGGCTGCGGCTGAAACGTGCGTACCTCGCCGCCCGCACCGTTTGCGATCTTGTTCAGCAGATTGCGGCGCTGCTCTGCCTGACCCAGCAGGGTCTTGCGCTCCTCGAGCAGACTGTCGGTTTCCGCGCTCAGCGCGTCAAGGTCTGCACCCTCGCTGTCCATCTCGGTGCGGATGGCTGCCAGACGCTCCTCGATCTCGGTCATGCGGTTCTTGCCTGCAAAAAACTGCAGGCCGACCTGATTGCGGAAACCGCCGAAGATCGCCTGCTTGTTCTGATTCTTGCTCATTTACTTTTCCTCCTTTGTAATACCATAGGTTTTCAGCTTGAGTTCCAGCCTGCGGCGCTTGTCCGCCTCCGCGTGCTCGCGCTCGGCCTCCGCCTTTGCCCACGAGCGTGCCGCAATACTGGTGCCGTCGTACGCCGGAATATCCACCGCCGCCACATCAAACACCCGCTTGAAACCGGTAATGCGGCGCAGATGCTTTGCGCGGTCATATTCCTGCTTGTTGACGGTGAACGCGAACGACATCTGATCCAGATAACCGCCCCGAATCTCCTCGTAGAGCCTCCGCCCTTCCTCGGTGCCGGACAGGTCAGCCGAAACACGCAGACCGCGTGTGTCCACGGTCAACTGCAGGGTGCCGTTCTTTGTTCTCGCCACGGGTTTGCCCCCGTGGTTATAATTCATCACGACATCGCGCATCTCCGCTCCCGTAAACGCGCTTCTGTCGATGACTTCCTTGTACTCGATACCGTCGTACTCGTACAGCACGGTCTCCTCGTCGAAAACCGCCGCATATCCCTCTACGCGGTACTGCTTGTCCTCTTCCCCCGTGTCCAGCGCACGCACCTCAAAGGTGCGGTAGTCACGGGTTTCCGGTGTGATCGCCATTGTCGCCCTCCTTTGACGTATCGCCCACGGCGTCCAGATTGGACACCTCTGCGTACTCCTTGCGGATGTAGTACTTGTCGCCGTCCTCGACCGGACTCATGTTGAAGATTTCCAGACCCATATTGTGGGTCAGGAAGCCGCGGTCGAACAGCTGCGTCACGACATTCAGCTTGGTCTGGTTGCTCGCATACTGCAAACGGTTCGCCGTTGCGATGATGGACGCGCCTGCCGCGATTTCCTCCGGTGTGAACGTCATAGCCGTCAGCACCAGCGACAGCTGAATGGCAAACGGCTCGATAAATCCCTCGTAGTAGGCGTTCCACTCGTCCTCGTTGTAGGTGTTGGTGAGGATTTTCTCATTGGTACCGAAATACTCGAACACGCTCGCGCGGATCAGCTCCTGCTGCTTGGGATTGACGACCATCGCCGCCGACTCGATCTGCTTAACGTCCGCGTACTTGCTGTCGAACATGGCAACGCCGGCCGAATTACCGGCCAGATTGTCCCGCGCAAAGCGTTCGCGCTCGGCGGTGATGTCCTTTTCCTTGAGGTTGCCGTTCAGACGAGCCAGAAACCGAATGGTCGTTGCATTCTTGATGCCGTTGATAATGCCCTCGGCCTGCGTCTGCGCCATCTGCATGGTCGGCATGAGCGGCCGGTTGTCCGAGCCGAAGAAATCGTCCTCGTACTGGTGCTGGGTCAGGATACCCGCTCGGTTCAGCTCGATCGCGGCCTTTTGACCGCCCCAGAAGCTGTACTGCAGATACGGCTCACCGCCGAACTCACGCACCGAGGACTGCTGCGGCAGTACCGGATAATAGCCGATCAGCCGTCCGGCACTGTCCTCCATCGGCACGATAAAGGCGTTGTTCTGCACCAGATAGATGGTCGCCAGCCGCGCAAGGAACTTGCTCGCATCCATAAACGGATTGGGCTGCATCCCGAGCACGCGCCGCAGATCCGGCCGGGCATCGCCTGTCACCTCGAGGTGCAGCTTGCTGCAATGCCGCGCAAACGCCGCAATCGCCGCGCGTGTCAGCTCCATCTCGTACAGGCCGCCGCGATAGGTCGTGTAGACCGGCTGGTAGGCGGTCAGTGTCTTAAAATATTCCCTCGGTGCTGTGCCGCCGGGCGGCCTCCGCGGGAACAGCTTTTCCAAAAGCCCCAATGTACTTACACCTCCTCGTTCATCGTTACATAGTCATCGTAGTGGTCCTGCAGCACCTTGTACGCGCAGATCAGCGCGACCGTGCCGTCAATTCTGCGGCGGCTGTCCGTGATCTTGACCGGCTGAATGTTGCCGTTGATGTCGGTGCGGACCTCGGTGTTGACCATGCACCACTTGTCGATCGGGTTGTTGCCATCGACCACCAGACCGGCGCCGAGGTCGGCCTTGAGGTCCTTCATCGGCTGGGACAGCGACAAGGTGCCCTGCCGCACCGGTATCATGCACTGCTCGCCAAACTCGGCCTTGAAGCGGTCGAGCAGGCTATCGTCAATGTGCCACGGGTCATAGCCGATGTAGCGGACGTACAGATCGTCCTCGTCGCGCAGCTCCATAAACCAGTCGAGCATGACCTGCTTGTCCACCTTGTTGCCCGGCACGGCACGCATCAGGCCGCGCTTGACCCACAGGCTATACGGCACGCTGTCGCGCTCACGGCGGTTGCCGGCAGCCGCATCGGCATCAAGTACACGCTGAGGCAGCCAGTACATACTCCGGCGGTAGATCTTCGGGTCGCCCGGCCGCTGACAGATGGCCGTTGCCGCCGCAAGGTCGATGCTGTCTGCCGCATCCATGCCGCCGATGGCGTAGTCGAATGCAATATTGTACGTTTCGGGATTGGAGCACTCCGCCCAGGTCAGCCAGCTTGTCGCAGCGTTTTCCTTGAGATTGAAATCCTTGACCAGCACGGTCGGCAAGAAGGACGGGTCTGCGTCCGCCTTTTTGACCATGCGCCGCAGGTAGTCCACCTTCTTGATGGTACCAAGTCCGGGATTGGCCTTGATCCACATTTTCTCGCTGCGGTACTCGTCCCGCTCGTCCAGCTCGTAAATCCACGCCAGGAACGTGTCATCGTCAATCGAGCCGTCAATCACACCGGCAGCATACTCGTACTGGGCATCGAAAATGCTCTCGCGCACAAAGCCGTTGGTCGAGATGGAGAACAGCAGCGGCTGCTCGCGTGCTGACATGGACTGTTTCATGTCATCGTAGATGGCGCGGTTCTTGATAGCGGCCAGCTCGTCCACGAGTACGCCGTGGGCGTTCAGACCGTCGAGCGTGTTGGTTGCACTCGCCAGCGCCGTGATAAAGCCGAGGTTGTACGGGTAGTACAGGTCGCTCTGGCGCTTGCGGATAGCCGCCGCCAGCTCCGGCGACTGCTTTCGCATATTGACGCAGGCGTTAAAGCTCTTCGCCGCCTGCTCCCGCTTGGTTGCGATGGAGTAAATCTCCGGTGCACCCTCGCCATCATTAGCGAGCAGGTCGATTTCAATACCGGCGCACTCGGTCGTTTTGCCGTTCTTTCGTCCCTCGACGATCATGCACTCTTGATACTGCCGCAGGCCGGTGTGTGCATCGACAAAGCCGAAAATCGCCTGCCAGCGTGCTTTCTGGAACAGCTCCAAGCGCAGCGGTGCGCCGAGCTTGCCCTGCGGCTGCTTGCAGAACCGCTCCACAAACTCAATGTGATGGTTCGCCAGGGCTTCATCAAACACCCACGGCCGGTACTTCTCCGGGTGGCGCAGCTTGTCAAGCAGGACGGCGCACAGCGTTCTGACCTTGCGGCAGGCGGTGATTTTGCCGGTCAATACCAGACAGGTGTACTGCTCCAGCCAGTTTTCACCCTCCGATGCCGGTGTTTTCTTTGCTTCGCGCTCCATGCGCTTGACAAGACGTTCTCTCGCCTGTCTGGGGTCTGTTTTGCCTGCCGTACTGCTCACCTCCTCCGGTTTCGCCTGCTTTTGCGCTCTGACGGACGCACCCGGGCGATCCCATTGCCGGATGTGCCGCCGTATCCTTGCCCATATACTCGATATGGGTGGACGGAATGGCAATACCGTCCGTCACAGCGCAAAAACAAAAAGAACCGACAGCACCATCTCTGGCAGTCTGTCGGCTCTGGGCTCGTAGGCCTCTGGCTCTCGTTGTTACTTCTCGTTTGGGGTGTTCAAATTGGACACCGTTTCCCGCATTTTCCGGTGCGGGCACTCCGTCACCTGCGATGCCCGCGTCCAGGCGCTTTCGCAAAATCCCTGGCTGTTGATCATCGGGCAGGTCAGCGGACAGATCGTGCGCTTTCCCATCAGCCGATACGCCTCCCTGCGGTCGTGCGCTGCCACTCAGTCAGGGCATTCAGCTCCCCGTTGGACTCCGGCAGCAGGTCGCACAGCGTCTTGATGACCGTGGTGTAATTTTTGATCATCGTGTTGTACACTTCGACCTCCGGCGACTTCTTGGTGCCGAACTGATTTTCGCCGTTCTGGTACTCGGATACACAGCCGTTTTCGTTGATGGAATCCCGTAAATCCTCCAGAGTTACGGCCATAAAAGCCGCGTTATCCATGAGTTTTTCGGCTGTTTTTCGCTTGTTTTCGTCCATTTTCGCAAAGACTTCTGCGAGCTTCTCGCGCTCGCGTTTTATTCTTGTTTCGGCCTTCGGTTTTCCCATGCCGCACCTCCTCTCAACTACACCCCTCCTGCACCCGTCACTCGGTGAAATTTGAGTGGGGGGTGCGGTCTTCCGTCGGTCAGCGCCGCGGCTCGAATGGGGGGAGTAGGTTTCCGTCGTCATCAAAGCCGCAGCGTGCGCCGCTGTGCTTTGCCATGTGCTCAATGTCGTGGCAGTGATGGCACAGCAGCTCCAGGTTAGACCAGCCGAGCGTCCGTGCCGGATTACCCATGTCCTGCGGCCGCAACGCCTTGCGGTGATGCACGATCAGACCTGGCCTGCCGCATCGCTCACACAGTCCGTGCTTGCTGACCATGTAGGCCTCGCGGGTGTCGCGCCATGCCGCCGAGTTGTAGAACGCTTTCGCCCAAGGCTTTGCCATCAGCGCACATACTCCTGCATCGCGTGCAGCGCTGCGCTGGTGGACTCGATGATCCGGTTGATTCGATCAACGCGGCAGGTCAGCTTGTAGCGCTTCTCAAAGCTCGGTTCAAGTTCGCGTTCCTGCAGCAGCTCCTGCCGCCGCTGACGTAGCCGGTCGAGGTTTGCGTTGTACTCGGGTATCATTTCGCGCACCGTTTGCACGCGGCTCACCGCCTTTCGGGTAAAATAAAAAGCCGACGGCGTACACTCCTCGCGGGAATGTTACGCAGTCGGCTCGGATCTCGATGGATTCTGGCTCACGCCGTCAAAATCGACGACGGACTCGCTTTTGCACTTTTCACACCACAGTGGGAAATGCCACAGGTGGGTTTCGTTCAGCGTGACCTGCACGCGTGTCGGGCGTCCGCATCGCGGGCACACGATTTTCTTCTTCTGTTTATGATTATACACTCGTTTTCCGCTCCTGTCTACCCTTTCGGCGTTGTTTCTCCGGCCCTCTGTCATATGTTATAGACAGTTCCAAGCCAGAATCAACGCGCTTGTGACTGCGCGCTGTCTTACTATTATAATGTATGGTTTTCGGCAACAGGTATTTGATGTACTTGCAGCTTGCGACTTCGTTCCGGCCGCCGCCCTCATCGAGCACCTGTGCTCCGGGCGGTGCATCAACGGTCGTGCCGTCGTCCACCCATTCGTAAGTCGTGACCGGTCGGGCAAGGTTGCGGCTGCCGACAAACTGCTTTTTACCGTTGAGCGATGCCTCGCGGCGCTCCTTGGTGAGATAGCCCGCCCAGCCGTCGTAGCCGCGCTCGCGGACGTAGTTCAGCTGGATATCGTCACCCCAGAGCCAGAGTGACCGCATCAGCTCCAAGTCACCGCCTGCGGCGTTGATGATAATGTGCGCGTGAGGCCGGTGGTCTCCGTGCCTGCCCTCGAGCACATAAATGTATTTCAGATCCGGCAGACCTCGCGCCTTGCGGTAGGCCCGCATCTGCGCAAACACTTTGCCGAGGTGCTTGCGTGTCACGTCGGCGCTGTCCGGCAGGTCCGCATCTCGATAGGTGACGGTCAGCACTAAATCGCCCTCGTCAAAGTTGGTCGCCATCAGCATTTCCAATTTTCTTTGCGCGGTGTTCGCGTTGGTTCGCGCCACCTGCTCCTCCGTCACCTCGCGGATGCGCTTGCGCTCCTGCTTGCTGGCGTTCGGCCGCGGCACCGTGTAGGTAATGTCCCACACAAGCCGTCCGGCGCGGATTGTCTTTCTCCTCTTCATTCAGTCCTCCCGGTGTCCAAATTGAACACCACAGCGGACGAGGCTGTCCCCGTCCGCGTGTAGTTTTATAGAATATCCGCAAAATTTCGGTTTGTCAAATGTTTTTTAACCAACGATTAAATGTTTCGATATACTGGCGCTCTATTTCCGCAATGCCGCGATAAAATCCCATCAGCAGCAAATTATTTTTGCTCTCAGCAATCTTTTCCTGCTCACGGCACAGCTTACGATGGTCTTTTGCCATATCGCACTGTATCTTGATCGCCATAGTGATGGCTTTCAACAATTTACTGCTCATCTGACGCGGACCAATCGTATCTATATTGTCCACTTCATTTTCGACTACCATCAGCACACGCTCGATAGTTTCCGGATCGCAAACGTCTGTGTTCCAACTGGTTTCCTTTTTCAGAAATTCCAAGTGCTTTTTCAAATCGCTTACGGCAATGTAGCGTTCTCCAATCATTCCGGGAACACCTCCGTCCACGAGCTGACGAGGATATTTGCTTCGCACTCCTCATCGTCCAAATCCGGGGAATACCACGGGAAATACCACTTGCCACCCTTATAGATATACTCGCGGTACCGTCCGGCACAGCCGCACAGCTTGCACAGCACCTGAGCGCCCTCGGGCGGCTTGTGCTCGGACAGCCTATGTCACACGCTCTCCGCCGGCTTGCCGCAGATCATTTCAAATGGGTCAATGCCGGCGTGTTCCGCCAGTTTAAACAGATCGTCCAGCCGCGGCGCCGTGGTCACAATCGGATCCTCCGCCCACAGCCATGTCATCGCATACCGCTGCGGGAAGTCCTCCAGATCAGCAAAGCCGCAGATATCTTCGTCCTGCAGCGCATTGAGGATATTTCGCCGCGCCTGCGCAATCGGCGATGCATTAAACGCCTCAATACGCTCCTGCTTCTGCACCTCGCGCTCTGCCGCACTGCGATCCCTATCCAACCGTTGCTTAACCCTGCCGCAGACGTTATTGCAGCTCTCCGCCTGCTCGCACTCATGGCAACAGCCGGGGCACTCGCCGCGCTTTACCGCTGCCGCACGCTTGTCCGCGCCGGTGCACGGCTGTTTCGGGTGCGGCTCCTCCGGACATGTCAGCGGCGCAAACTCGTACTCCTTTACCTTACGGTGCGTTTTCACTTTCTTGGCGTCCAGATTGTACAGGCAGCCCTCGTAAGTATTGTGCAAGTCAAGCTGGAGGATATTATCACACTGGCTCAGCTCGTAGGCGGTCGACTCATTGAGGCGATTGCGCTTGAGCTCGGACGCCCACTCCTCAATCAGCCCCTTGTCGATGGCTTTCGCGCGGGCAATCTGGCTCTCCGAGGTCTTGAGCACCTCGGCAACGTAGCTGCGCAGCTTGCCCGGTAGTGCAACCACGCCGCGTGCCTGCAAATCCTTGAGCGCAGCCTCGATCTCCTTTGCCGCCTGTGCGGTGTACTGTGCGGTCAGGCCGCCGCCACCGCGTGCCATCGTGTTGGTCCAGTGGAGAATCAAAGTCTGGATAGACGGGTCAAGGTCGGCATCGAGCACAATACAGGGCGCGGTCTTGCGATCGAGCAGCGCAAGCGCGTTGCGACGGCGGTGTCCGGCGAGGAGCAGATACCCGCCCTCCGGCTTGCGGCGCACCACAAGCGGCTGCTGCAGGCCGATGACCTCGATGGACTCCGCCAGCTCGTCAATGCCGGTCTGCGTGTAGGTGTTGGCGGCGTTCTCCTCGATTTCCGCAAGCGTAATCTCCTGCACCCGCATTTCTCCGGTGTCCGATTTGGACACCGTCTCGCCCATCAGGGCGGCAAGGTCAAATTTCTTAGCCATTTACTGCACCTCCATCAGCTCACCAACCCACGCCCGGTAATCACGGGCAGCCGCCGAGGTCGGAGACCATTCTGTGATGGCCTTGCGTGCGAAAACCGCCTCGTCGACCTTGTCCGTGCGCCGGATCATCGTCCGAAATACGCGCACCGGGCAGGTCTCCCGGATGTACTCCTCGCCATCTCGCACGACCGGCGAGTTATGCCACATCGTCAGCAATGCACCGGCGATGCGCGTCGCCGGATTGATCTTGCGGACGCTCTCAATCTGCTCGATCAGCTCGTCCATACCCTCGATCTCAAAGCGGCCGATTTTAAGTGGGATAATCACCTCGCTGCTGGCTGCGATCGCGCCGATGCTTGCCTGCGAGAATGCCGGCGGGCAGTCAAAAATGACGTAATCATAGCTGTCGTCCTCGATCACTGCGTCGCGCAGGTCGCGCATCGCGCGGACCGCCATCTGCGACGTATACTCGCCATCCACGCCGAGCGTTGCGAGCGACATGTCGGCCGGGATCACGTCCACACCAGACATCGTAGCCATCTCGACCACCTCGTCGTAGCAGACAGCGCCGCCGGTGAGCAGGGCGGCCAGACCGCCGCGCTCCTCGGTATCTACACCGCAGTAGCGGCTTGCGTTGCCCTGATGATCGACGTCCACCAGCAGAATGCGCTTGCCATAATCAGCCGCCAGAATACCTGCAAGGTTTACGGCGGTGACGGTCTTCCCGACGCCACCCTTTAAGTTTACAATAGAGATCGTTTTCAAGATGTTTTCGCTCCTTTTTCTTGTTTCAGTGGTTTTACTTCGTTCGCGGACCGTATTTCCGCTGCGGTACGCCATGCTTTGCGAGCACCGCTCGCACCGTTTTAGCCGAGCGGTGCATACTTGCTGCCACGATTGCGAGAGGCATTGTCTCGTACATTTCGCAAATTTCGCGCTCTTCTTTGTCAGTCAGCGCTATCCGCGGGCCTCCTGCCGGTCTGCCGCCGTTCGGCGGTGCAGGCTGGATTTCCTTGCGGGCCACGCCGCGCGTGTCGCGTTCTTGGGTGTATACGGTTTCGCGGTAACAGTACGGCACGCCAAACACGCCGGTGCCGGAAACCTCAACCGTTTCATAAATGCCTTTTGGATGCCGCCAGATGACGCGACGCTGCTCATTGCTCTGCATTGCGGTGCTCCTCTCTCCGGCGCTGATGCTTGATATACCCAAGCACCGCGCCAATGGCCTCTGCTCTCTCACGGTATTCCCGCCGCATTTCCGGCGGACAAACCTTGCTTTGCGCGTACAACCGGCGGCGCTCAAACCGCAGACGCGGGATTGCTTTTCTTAGCCTCATTTCGTTTCTCCATTCGCTTGATATGTCGTGCCGTTGCTTACTCGCCGGTCTGATACTCGCAGAATTGCTGGATATCGCCCTCGAAGTTCAGTACCAGCTCGCCGAGCCGACCCTCCTTGTTTTTCAGCACCCGCAGGCGGCGGGAATTTAACGGCGCGTCCTCGTCCGGGTCGATGTACAGCGCAAGAATCACGTCCGCGTCCTGCTCGATCTGTCCGGACTCTCGCAGATCGGTCATCGTCGGCGCGGCATCCGCGCGGCTCGTCGCGGCGCGGGAAAGCTGGCTGAGCGCTACGACCAAAATGCCGTGCGTCTGCGCCATTGCGTGCAGATCGAGCGAAATGCGCGTGACCTGCTCGAATCGGTCCTTGCCCTTGCCCTGGAGCTGCTGCAGATAGTCGATAAAGACTATCTTGTGACGGCGGCGCAGCGCGGTCGAAAGGATATCCTGCACCGTCCAGCCGCTTGCGGGGATCATCTCCAGATCCAGCGCCGTAATCTCACCCTGCAGCCGGACGATGCGCTCCATTTCCTCCTGCGTCAGCTTGCGTTGGTTGATGTGCCCGAAGTCCACGATCGCACGGTTGGCGATCAGGCGGTTGGTCAGCTTGGCGGGCGAGGTCTCAAGGCTGTAAAAGCCGACCTTTGCGCTCTGCGCCATGTGCGCCGCCATCTGCAAGCCAAGCGCGGTCTTGCCCGCCGACGGACGGCCCGCAAGAATGACAAAATCGCCGTAGTCACTGTACAGCCGCGTGTCCAGTTTGTCCAGACCGTAGGCGATGAATTTCCGCTCGGTAGATTGGTCGTCGTAGAATTTAAGCATTGCGTCCATCATGCCGACAATTTGTGTGCCGCTACGCTCTCCTGTGGCAGCCGCCGCCTGAGATACAAGCACCCGTCCCTCCGCACTGGTGCGGCACGAGGCAAGCTGTGCGGCGATTTCGTGCAGGCGGTAGACGCAGGTCTGCTCCTGCATGGCGCTGACGTAGGTGCGCCACGGTCGCGCCGACGGCGTCACGTCCATGCACTGCATGAGCAGGTCGTTGTATGCCGCGCCGCAAATGCCGCGGATCGTGACCGCGTCCACCGGACGCCCAGCCGTGAACAGCTTTTCGGCTGCCTTGTAGATCGCGCGGAGCTCCGGCACGGTGAAGTCATCCTCGTGCGTCACCGCCAACAGTTCACCGGTGATTTCCGGCGAAAGCAGCAGACTGCCGATTACGCTGTACTCCGCGTCCAGCGTTGCTTTTGCGTTTACCATTGCTCGTAGTCACTTCCTCTCGGTTTGCTCTCCGGCGGCTTGCCCGCCTGCTTTTCGTCCTCCCAGCGGCGGGCGTTAAGCCATGTGGCTGGGTTCGGGATAAACCGCCCCGCCTCCCGCTGCCAGCTGTCCTCGCGCTTTTGCCATTCCAGCGCCGCGAGGATCTTAGCCAGCAGATCAGCATCTGCGTGCAGCTTGTCCCATGCTCGCCGTGCGGGCTTCTTGGCAACGTGCTTGGGATACGTCGCCCAGAATTGATTAAACAACTCGCTCTCCCCTGTGGGGGTAAGGGGGTTATTATTTATACTTGTAATATTCTCCTTTATATACTGGAAGTTTTCTTCTATGGGGTGTGGAAGTTTTTCTCTATCCCCATGGAAGTTTTCTTCTATGGGGTCTGCCACCTTTTCGGCGGCGTCCTGTGCGCTTGCTTGCACCCAGATTTTCCGTCCGATAACAGCGTTGGTCGCGTCATCTCGGATCATCTCAATCGTGATATACCGGCACTTTGTCAGCGATGCAATCGTGGCTGATATCGTCCGTGCAGACTTGCCGAAAACCTCCGCAAAATAACCGTTGGACGCAGAACAATAGCCCTGTCGGTTGCACAGCGCCGTAATATCGCTGTATAACAGCCGCGCGAAGTCGCTCAGGCGCTTGTCGTACCGCACATCGGCGGTCAGAATGCTATAATAGCTCGGCTTATCCGTTTTTAACCCCTCCCAACATCATCACCGCACCGACCACTCCGACCAGCACCGTACCCCACAGCGGCAGCGTGCCGTTGTCCGTCAGTCCGGCCGTGAGCAGCAGCAGCGTAAAGCCGATGCCGACCATGCGCGGGCGCACGCCCTGACAGCCGCCATTGAGAACCTCAAAATCCGGTACTTGACGGTCGATGGCTGTGGTGGTATAATTATAAATACAAGATGTTTTTGCATTGACGCTCAGTACGGTTGCCGCCGTCTGGGCGTTTTTTCTTTGTCCGTTTTTCAATTTTCTCTCTCCTTTGCTGTCTCGCCGCTGATCAAGGCCATCTCTGCCAGATAGGCCCGCCGCAGCATACGCTGCACAATGGCGTTATATCGCGATGATTCATCATCGTCAATTTTGCGGTCGAGGGCGATCATCGCCAGATCGTGCGCGTCGGCACGCTCCTGCTCGTAGTCCTCGCTCTCCAAGCCGACCTCCAAGGCCAGCTGCTGCAGCTCCACATTGCTTTCCGGCCGCCGCCACAGTGTACCCAACGGACACCGGTTGCAGTAATATCCGCGCAGCCACGGCGCACGATACGCCTCTGCCATCTCAGCCACGCGCACCGGCGTAGGTGTCCGGTCCTCCTGCTCGATGGCCTGCAGATTCCGCACAGACCAGCCAAGCATCTCGGCTGCTTTTTCCTGCGTCAAACCCGCACCTTCGCGGGCACTTTGGTAGATATTCTGGTATCTTTCCATCGTTGTCCTCGCCTTTCCGTTTGTGATAAAATTATCACAGAATGTAACCGATACGCTGTTGCCGCAGCAGTTCGGCGTCGCGCTTCTCCTGCTCCTTTTCGTAGCGGTAAACCTCGTCCCAGCGGATTTTCCAGCCGCCGAGTTTGACCGCACTGAGCACGCCCATGCGGATCAGCTTGCGGATGTAGTCCGGCGAACAGATCCACCGCTCTGCCAGTTCGGCAGGAGTGACATACTTCGCAGCCATTAGATAGCCTCCTTCTCGCCTTTGTACAGATCGTCCAGCGTACAGCCGAGATAGATTGCGATTTCCGGCAGCAGTCGGGACGGAGGGTACAATCCTTCGCTCTCCCACTTGACTATTGCGGTCTGGCCAACACCAAAATGTGCCGCCATATCTACCTGTCGCAGGCCCTTCGCCTGTCGCAGTTCTTTGATTCTTCGCATTGTGTCACCTCCCTCTGGTGTTTCTTCCTTTCCCGTGGTAGAATTTAGGGGAAAGGAAGTGTTAAAATGATAAATTTTATATGTGACCTATTTACAAAAGAAAATATTACTTTTGTAATCGCCGTTGCAGGCTTTGCAATTTCTCTTTTCAACCTCGCACATCGTAGAAAATCCATAATCGCTCGTATTCTAAAACTTCGTTGTAACGACGAAATTCTTTATTCTTATATCGCATTTGAGAATCACTCCGAGCTTCCCATTGCCATCACTCGCATCGCGTTAGAAATTGATGGAAACTTTTATGATGCAACGCCTATTCCCAAACGCATCATCACGCGAACACGGCGAATTGGTAAAGAAATTATTAGTCGACATGAGGAATACTCTACCGCAATTCCTATGCAGCTTCCATCTTTAGGTGCTACAACTTTTCTGGTCGTTTTTGAGCATCTTCCAACTTATCCAGTAGCTGATCCCACTCAGGTGACGCTTCTAATTGGCACCAACCGCGGTAAGGCATTGAAAATGTCACTTGAACTTCCACCGGCGTGGGCCGACCCCAATACAACTCCGTGATTTCCATTTCAGCACCGCGCATCATACCACCTCCATATATCACTCTTTGCGATTATTACTATATATCACTATACGCGATATGTCAATAGATTTTGAAAAATTTTCTCGCTTGTTGCGATATAATATTTAATTATATTACTTTTAGTGATATGATGGCATCGAGGTGATTGTATGATACGCATCAGAGAATTGCGAAAAGAGAAAAAATTATCGCAAAAAGATTTAGCAACGCAATTCCATGTTGCTCAAAATACAATTTCAGGCTGGGAAAAAGGCATACGTGATCCCGATACGGATACGGTCGCTGCTTTAGCCGCATTTTTTGATGTATCAACGGACTACCTTCTCGGCAATACAGACATAAGAAAACCTGCCAGCCGTCCGACTGTAGACGATGACGACATCAAATTCGCGCTTTTCGGCACGACCGACATAGATGATGCTACGTTAGAGGACATCAAGGCATACGCACGTTTCAAGCGTGAGCAATATAACAAAAGGTAACTTTATGGATCGCAGAACGAGCTTATATCTATACGCGTGGCGGAACCACATTGACGTGGACTATTTCCCGATGCAAACGGCTGAGGCTTTCTCGGTTCCGATCGGCGGCACTTGCGCTATCGCCTTGGATCCGACCAAGATCCGATCCGAAGCGGACGAGGCGGTCAAGCTGTCGCACGAACTCGGCCATTGTGTCTACGGCGGGTTTTACAACAAATACACGCCGTTTGATGTCCGCGCCCAGCACGAGAACAAGGCAAACAAATGGGCGGTGTATCGGCTTATCCCTTGGGGGAAGCTCAAGCAAGCTGTGAAGAACGGCATGACCGAAGTGTGGGACTTGGCCGAGTATTTTGACGTGACCGAGGATTTCATGCGCTGGGCGATTGCCTACTATACAGAGCGCAAAAACTACAAATTTGAGTAAAAAAATTAAGGTGTTCAATTTGAACACCTCGACAAAGGGGTTTAGGATATGGGATTCAGATTTCGGAAATCGTTTAAAATCGCACCGGGCGTGCGTGTAAACGTTGGTAAAAAATCAGTCGGCATTTCTGCCGGCGTCAAGGGTGCCCGCGTGTCGGTCAACAGTAAGGGCCGCGTCACTAAGACGGTCGGCATTCCTGGCACCGGTCTGAGTTATACCGACACCTCAACACTTGGTAAAGGCACGGCTGCGCCGCGTACTACGCAGCAGCCTACCGTTTCACCGCAGCCGATTCAGCCGGTAACACATACTCCGGCTGTCAGTCAGACCAAAGCAAGCAACACATCCGCCAAGCTGCTCAAGGTCCTCGCGCCGATCCTGTGTGTGATGGCGGCAATTCTGATGCTGGCCTCTCCGATTGCGGGCGCTGTACTCTATCTCATCGGCGTGTACCTCAGTACCGTCCCCGCCACCTATCAGACCCAGCAGAATCACACCGCTCCCATCCCGATCTTCAAGCGCAAAGGCGTAATCATTGCACTGGTCGTTGGCGTGCTCTGGTTGATCCTGTGCCGCTCTATTTAACACAACAGCAGACCTCTCCCCTTGGGGTCTGCTATATTTTCAACCGTGCAATCGAACAAATGTACGTTTTTCAAGGAGAAATGCAACTATGAGTTCACAAAATTACAAGTACAAAGCCAGCTTTGTCGTAGGACACAAGCCGGACGGCAAGCCGATCCGCAAGTACATCCAGGACAACAGCAAGGCAAAATTTGACGCCAAGGTGCGCGCCTTAAAAGCGCTGACCGATCGCGGCGGCACGCCGAACAAATTCACGGTTGAGCAATGGGCGTGGCAGTGGTATCGCACCTATAAGGCGCCGCATATCGGCGCGTCCCAGCGCAATACCTACGAGGCGCACTTCCGGCTGCGCATCTGTCCGCAAATCGGCGCAATGGCGCTTGCCGACGTCAAGCCGTACCGGCTGCAGCAGCTCATCAACGAGGCCACGACCGATGACGGCAAGCCGCTGAGCGCCAGCACCGCCGAAGAACTGCGCTACATCATCCGTGGACTGTTTGAGCAGGCGGAGATTAACGGACTGATCCCTACCAGTCCGACACGGAAACTGGAAATCTCCGCAGAGCCTGCCAAGAAGCGCCGCTCTCTGACACAGGATGAGGAACGGATCGTGCGCGAAGTCGCGAAAAAGCACTATGCAGGTCCGTGGGTGCTGCTCATGCTGGATTGCGGTCTGCGCCGCGGCGAAACTGTAGCCATCGGCGCAAATGATATCAAGGACGGGCTGCTGCGCATCTCACGAGCCGTTGAGTATAAGACTAACAGCAATCAGGCAACGATCAAAGAGCCGAAGAGTGAATCCGGCGTGCGCTTTGTTCCCATCCCCGCCGAGCTGGTCGCGCAGCTGAACACAAAGACGCGCTACTTTTTCCTGCAGAAAGATGGAACCATGCTGACCCAGACCAACCTGCGCCGCATGTGGAGCAGCTTCCACCGCGCCTGCGATCGTGCTGCCGGTGCCAAAATATACCGCAATAAGATCATCGAGCACGCCTTTGCCGAAGATATCACGCCGCACTATCTGCGCCACACCTACTGCACCAATCTGTACCGTCAAGGCGTGGATTTAAAGACCGCGCAATATCTCATGGGGCACGCGGACATTTCCACTACTGCCAACATCTACAGCCATGTCACCGAGGAGGATGTTCGGAATATTACTGCTAAAAAAGGAAAAAATAAGGGTGGAATTAAGAAAAACCCGTATTTATAAGGCTAAAATGTAAAGGAGTCAAGTCGAACCCATGACTATCTTTCGCAATCCTACATCATTTTTGAAAAAAATCCTACACGAATCCTACATCACTTATCATTTTTGCGATATTTTGTCGTGTGTATCACGCCATTCACGGAAAACGCACGCACCAAAAATCCGAACTTTCTCGCCGCTCAGAACAATTTTAATCGCAAAACAAACAAAACCCCGTCATTTCTGACGGGGTTTCAACTGGTGGACATTAACGGGTTCGAACCGCTGACCTTCCGCACGTCAAGCGGATGCTCTTCCAGCTGAGCTAAATGTCCGAATCAGGGACGGCGGCTGCCATCCCTGCTAGCTGCAAGTTTTTACTTGGTCTTGCTGCGGCCCAGATACTCACCGGTACGGGTGTCGATCTGGATGCGCTCACCCTGCTCGATAAAGATCGGAACCTTAACAACAGCACCGGTCTCAACGGTAGCGGGCTTGAGTACGTTAGTAGCAGTGTTGCCCTTAACGCCCGGCTCGGTCTCAGTGATCTCGAGCTCAACGAACAGCGGCGGCTCAACTGCGAAAACGCTGCCCTTGTAGGAAAGAACCTTAACGTTCTCGTTCTCCTTCACGAAGCGGAAATCGTCGCCCAGAGTATCCTTGCTGATCGGAATCTGCTCGTAGGTCTCGTTGTCCATGAAGTAGTACAGGTCACCTTCATTGTACAGATACTGCATCTCGCGGCGCTCTACGAAAGCCTCCTCGAACTTAGCAGTCGGGTTGAAGGAGGTCTCAGTAACCGCACCGGTTACGACGTTCTTCATCTTGACACGAACAAAAGCAGCGCCCTTGCCCGGCTTTACATGCTGGAACTCAATAACCTGCTGTACCTGACCGTCCATTTCAAAAGTTACGCCGTTACGAAATTCACCTGCGGTCATAATCGCTATGCCTCCAAATAATAGTATTTTTTACATCATTAAGCATTATTCGACTGTTCATACAAAACAGTGCTTGTATATAATACCCTATTTTCGCGTATTTTGCAAGAGGGTAACGCATATTTTCTTGAAAATTTTTATCGCGGTGGAACTCGGCGCTTTCCTGCACTGGTTGACCGGGGCATACGAACTGCCGCAGGCGGGCTCGGCCTAACGGGCGACACCTTTTTCTGCACCGGCTGAGCGGGGGACGCGAACTGCGCAAGCGTGTTCGCCCTAACGGGGCGGCTCCTTTTCCTGCACCGGCGGACCGGGGTGCTCGAACTGCGTCAGCGGGTTCGCCCTAACGGGGCGGAGAGTTTTTCGCTGAACCTCAGCGGGAGATTCGCCGCCGCTGCGGCAGGAGCGTGCCGCGCCCCGCGGCGGGGGCAAAAAGGAAGGACAACCTGCGGTTTTCCTTCCTCTTTGAACTCCTAC
>OGYS01000130.1_pt1 | contig 45552 bp, 43 predicted proteins | sample 1576611 | NCBI WGS metagenome assembly OGYS01 (sample SAMEA3541571, study PRJEB24748) | human gut metagenome | biome: human gut; feature: human-associated habitat; material: faeces | place: China | collected 2012
ACGCGCATAAAGAAAGCCTCCCATTTCTCATGTCCAAGAAATGGGAGGCAGTTCAGTGCGAGCTGCAGGGTCTTTTGTCAAGCGATGCGACAAAAATGATCCGTTTCCCTTCGTCCCCAAGAGATCACGTTTAGCCCTCCTTGCGGACTTTTTGCAGGTAGCGGTACACGCTGGGCTCCGAGATGCCCAACGCGGTGGCAGCGCAGGCCACGGCGCCCTTGAGCATGAACACCCCGTTGCCGTTGAGGTGGCGAATGACGTCCACGCGGTCGTTCTGACCAAGCGACGCTACATCCAGCCCGCGCGCGCTCAGCAACTCGGCAATGCTGCGGTCGATGAGCTCCTGGGTGGACTCCGAAAGGCTTTCGACCTCGATAGGGGCGGGCTCCGTGCGCGCCGGCGCCGCGTCGAAGCATGCCATGAGTTGTTGCGCCATGGTGTTGATGGAGCGTACGGTCGAGAGGTCGGTGTTGACGCAGAGCATACCGACGATCTCGTCATTTTCGCGGATAAAGAACGTCGCGGACTCCAACGTCTTGCCACCGGCACCGCGCCCCTCGTAGCCCGTAATAAACGGCAGGTCGCGATACTTGGGGTCGTGCATGATCTTGAGCGCCAGATCGGTGGCGGGACCGCCGACCTTGCGGCCGCTCACGATGCCGTTGCGAATATCGACGATGGCGTGGTCGGGATCCGAGAAATCGTGCAGGACGATCTCGCTGTTCTTACCGAGTATCTGCTCCAGGAAATCGACCATCGGCAAAAAGCGACGTACGGTCTCGTTCACGGGCAACTCCTTTGGGTGAAATCGGAAGGTTCATAACAATTTTTTCTCATGGTAACACGCTACTCTTCATCTCGTATATCCGCAGGTACATTGCGTAATACAGACGAACGGTAGGAATTTGGCGGTAAACGGTTGACCAAAAGAAAAGTTAGATGTTATTTTGACCAGACACTTTCCTGACCTGCGGAAATGCATTATCTCAGCTGAAGAATAGTCTGATAACAAAAAATTATTATTGAGAATGAGAATCATCTTTAATACGATATGCAACGAAGGCACAACCTCAACCCCGCACTGCGTCACAATAGAGCGTTAGATGCGAAACAACTATTTCGAGGATTGGTGGTCAAATGACCCAGGAGACGGTTACGAACGGCACTGAAGCCCTGTTCACTCGTGAAGGCATGCCTCCCGTTAAGGAAATGATCCCGTGTGCCCTTCAGCACGTACTGGCTTCGTTTGCCGGTATCATCACCCCGGCTGTCATCATGGCCGGCGTCTACGGCTTTAATAGCCAGCAGAGCACCGACATCATTCAGGTTGCGCTCATTCTTTCGGCAATCGACACGGCCCTTCAGGCCTTCGCTCCCTTCCGCCGCATCGGCGGCGGCCTGCCCATCGTCATGGGCGTCTCGTTCGCGTTCCTGCCGGCCCTGCAGGCCATGGGTGCCTCGGGCTTTAGCTTTGGTGCGCTGCTGGGCGGCGAGATTGTCGGCGGTGCCGTCGCGGTCCTCTTTGGTCTGGCCTACAGCAAGATTAAGTGGCTGTTCCCGCCCGTCGTGACCGGTACGGTCATCTTCTCCATCGGCGTTTCGCTGTATCCCACGGCCGTCAAGTACATGGCCGGCGGCATGGGCACGCCGCTGTGGGGCACCCCGCAGGCCTGGTGCGTCGCTCTTATCACCTTCGCCGTGGTCTTTGCGCTCGCCAACTTTGGCAAGGGCACGCTCAAGCTGGGCTCCGTGTTCTTTGGCATGATCGTTGGCATGATCGTCTCCATCCCCTTCGGCATGATCGACTTCTCCAGCGTCGCCACCGCTCAGGTCTTCGCCCTTCCCAAGCTCATGCCCTACGCGCTCGAGTTTGATCCCGAGGTCTGCATTACCCTCGCCGTCGTGTTCCCCATGGTTGCCATCCAGGTTATCGGTGACGTCTCCGCCGCCTGCCTGGGCTCCATCGACCGTATGCCCACCGAGCGCGAGCTCTCCGGCGCTATCGTGTCCCAGGGCCTCACTTCTATGGTCGGCGGCCTGCTGGGCGGTCTTCCCACCAGCGCCCTTGGCCAGAACGTGGGCATCATCTGCTCCAACAAGGTCGTCAACAAGTGGGTCTTTGTGATCATTGCGGCCGTCTTTGCCATCGCCGGTCTGTTCCCGCAGCTCTCTGCCGTCCTTTCCGCTATCCCGCAGCCCGTCATCGGCGGCGCGACCGTCGGCGTCTTTGGCACCATCACCATGAACGGCGTGCGCATGTTCACCCGCGAGGGCCTCACACAGCGCACTACCACCATCGTCGGTACCTCCGTCGTCTTTGGCCTGGGTATCTGGATGGCCAGCGGTTGCCTTGCCGGCGAGGGTATGCCCGCCTGGGTGTCCACCGTCATCGGCTCCAATGCCGTAACCCCCACCGCCATCATGGCCATTGTCCTTAACCTGATCCTTCCGCAGACGCCGGTCGTGGCTCAGCACATCGATGCCGCCAAGGACGCTGCCGTGGATCTGGTCTTGCCCGAGAGCAAGAAGTAACCAATTCGGTGCTATTCGTCGGCGGACGCATCGCCTCGTCCGCCGACGTCATGCGGCGTCAAGCCGCACTTCAAAGGGTTTGTCCCTTTGGTGAAGCGTTGACGGGAGAGGGCCCGTTTCCGGTGTAGGCCGGCGCTTCGCACTCCGCCATGTCAGAGGTGTCAAACCCCGCCCCTGATGTTGAAGGGAGCATTCATGCTTCTGGTCGCTAACGGTTCCGTCTTTACCCGCAATTCTCAGACCCCGTTCATTCCAAACGGTGCGGTCGCCATTGACGGAGATACGATCGTCGAAGTGGGCCCCGAGTGCGAGCTCAAGTCCAAGTACCCGGATGCCGAGTACGTCGATGCCCGGGGCAACCTCATCATGCCCGGACTCATCAACTGCCACACCCACATCTACTCGGGTCTGGCCCGCGGCCTTGCCATTAAGGGCTGCAACCCCACCAACTTCCTGGAGAATCTTGAGCAGCAGTGGTGGAAGATCGACGACAACCTGACGCTCGACGGCACCAAGGCAAGCGCCTATGCCACGATTCTTGACTCCATCCGCGATGGCGTCACCACGATCTTCGATCACCACGCGAGCTTCTGCGAGATCCCGGGAAGCCTTTTTACCATTAAGGACGCCGCTCAGGAGCTGGGCATGCGTTCGTGCCTGTGCTACGAGGTCTCCGACCGCCGCGGTCAGGAAAAATGCGACCAGGCCATTGCCGAGAACGCCGAGTTTGCCCAGTGGGCCGCCAAGGAGCGTCGCGATAACGACAACCACATGATCGCCGCCATGTTTGGCGGTCACGCCACCTTTACGCTGTCGGACGAGACCATGGATAAGATGGCCGAGGCCAACAACGGCCTGACCGGCTTCCACATCCATGTGTGCGAGGGCATGAATGACGTGTGGGACTCCCGCCTCAACCGCGGTGGCATCAGCCCCGTCGAGCGCCTGCTGCAGCACAATTTGCTGGGTCCCGACACCATGCTCGGCCACTGCATCCACGTGACGCCTGCCGAGATGGATATCGTCAAGGAGTCCGGCACCTGGCTCGTCAACAACCCCGAATCCAATATGGGCAACGCCGTGGGCTGCGCCCCCGTGCTCGAGTTCTTCCGCCGCGGCATCCCCGTGTGCATGGGCACCGACGCCTACACCCACGATATGCTCGAGAGCCTCAAGGTCTTCCTGATCATCCAGCGCCACAACGCCGCCATGCCCAACGTGGGCTGGTGCGAGGCCATGACGATGCTGTTCGAGAACAACGCCAAGATGGCGAGCAAGTACTTCGATCGCAAGCTCGGTGTGCTTGAGCCCGGCGCTGCCGCCGACGTTATCGTTATGGACTACAAGCCCTTTACGCCGCTGAGCGAGGAGAACATCGACGGCCACATGCTCTTTGGCATGATGGGCAAAAACTGCCGCACCACCATCATCAACGGCCGCGTCCTGTACAAGGATCGCGAGTTTGTCGGTATCGATGAAGAAAAGATCAACGCGTGGACCATGGCTGAGTCCAAGAAGCTCTGGAGCACGCTCAACGATCGCACCTACTAATTACAAGTAGATTCACGCGCGTCGGATGTTTCGCCGCATCCGGCGCGCGCATAGGCGGCCTCCGCGGGGTCGCCGGCGCTTGTGCTAGCGCTACACCGTATTTGCGCCCGCCGCGCGGTCTCGCCGGGCGTTACAGAGAGGAGCTCACTATGAGCGACATCATGAGGCCGATCCCGTTTTCGCAGCTGATGAACTGGATCATCGAGGAGCACAAGACCCAGGACGCCATCTTTGGCGTGCGTAAGATGGTCACGACCAACCAGGAGGGTGCGCTTCCCATTTTTGACGAGCGCATCGAGACTCCGTTTGGCCCGGCTGCCGGTCCCAATACGCAGCTGGCCCAGAACATCGTGGCATCCTATGTGGCTGGTTCCCGCTTCTTTGAGCTCAAGACCGTCCAGGTTATGGACGGCGAGGAGCTCTCCAAGTGCGTCAACAAGCCCTGCATCGTGGCTCAGGACGAGTGCTACAACTGCGAGTGGTCGACCGAGCTCGAGGTTCCGCAGGCATTTGCCGAGTACGTGAAGGCATGGTTTGCCTGCCACCTGATCGCTCGCGAGTACGGTCTGGGCAGCCCGGACGGCTTTGTCTTCAACATGTCGGTGGGCTATGACCTGGAGGGCATTAAGAGCCCCAAGGTCGACGCGTACATCGAGGGCATGAAGGACGCCAGCGGCTCCGACGTCTGGAACGAGTGCCGCGCATGGGCACTCGCCAACCTGGACAAGTTTGAGCATGTCGACGCTGCGTTTGTCGAGTCCATCCCGGCGCGCGTCTCCAACTCCATCACCGAGTCTACCCTGCACGGCTGCCCGCCTGCCGAGATCGAGCGCATCGCGACCTACCTCATCACCGAGAAGGGCCTTAACACCTACATCAAGTGTAACCCCACGCTGTTGGGCTATGAGTTTGCCCGCCAGCGCCTCAACGAGCTGGGCTTTGATTACATCGTCTTTGATGACACGCACTTCCGCGAGGATCTGCAGTGGGCCGATGCCGTGCCCATGTTCGAGCGCCTGATTGCCCTGTGCGCCGAGCGCGGTCTGGAGTTTGGCGTCAAGCTGACCAACACGTTCCCCGTCGACGTGACGAGGAACGAGCTGCCTTCCACCGAGATGTACATGTCCGGCCGTTCGCTGTTCTCGCTGACCATCGAGGCCGCCCGCCGCATTATCGAGCAGTTCGATGGCAAGCTGCGCATCAGCTACTCCGGCGGTGCCACGGTCTACAACATCCGTGCCTTGTATGACGCCGGCATTTGGCCCGTCACCCTGGCGACCGACGTGCTCAAGCCCGGTGGCTACGAGCGCTTTAGCCAGATGGCCGGCGAGTTTACCGATCTGGACGGCAAGCCGTTCGCGGGCGTCTCTCTCGAGGCCGTGACCGCGATCCAGACCGACTCACCCACCAACCCGCTCTACAAGAAGCCGCTGCGTCCGCTGCCCGACCGCAAGGTCGCTGGCAAGAGCCCGCTTTCCGACTGCTTTACCACGCCGTGCCGTACGAGCTGCCCCATCCAGCAGGATATCCCTGCCTATCTGGCGGCTGTTGACGAGGGCCGCTACGAGGACGCGCTCAACATCATCATCGAGCGCAACGCCCTGCCGTTCATTACCGGTACCATCTGCCCGCATCCCTGCGGCCGTGCCTGCGAGCGTGCATTCTACGAGCCCGAGGGCGCCCAGATTCGCGCCAGCAAGCTCAAGGCCGCCCGCGAGGCCATGACCGCCGTGCTGCCCAAGCTGCGCGCCCAGGCCATTGCCAACGACGCCGAGCGCAACGTTGCCGTTATCGGCGGCGGCCCGGCCGGCCTGGCGACGGCGTTCTTCCTGACGCGCGCCGGCGTGCCCGTCACTATCTTCGAGGCCCGCGATTCGCTCGGCGGCGTGGTCCGTCACGTGATCCCCGAGTTCCGTATCGCCAGCGACGATATCTCCCACGATGCCGAGCTCTGCCTGGCCTTTGGCGCCAAGGTTCAGCTTAACGCCCGCGTGGAGTCCATTGACGAGCTCAAGGCCCAGGGCTTTACCGACGTGGTCGTGGCCACCGGTGCCTGGATGCCCGGCTCTGCGGGCTTGGGCGAGGGCGCCGAGCTCGACGTGCTGGAGTTCCTCGAGGCCGCCAAGAAGGGCGAGAAACTCGAGCTGGGCGAGGACGTCGTGGTCATCGGCGCCGGCAACACCGCCATGGACGCGGCCCGCGTGGCCAAGCGCCTGGCTGGCGTGAAGAACGTGCGCCTGGTGTATCGCCGCACCAAGAAGCAAATGCCCGCCGACGAGGAAGAGCTCGATCTTGCTCTTGCTGACGGCGTTGAGTTCTGCGAGCTGCTGGCGCCCAAGGTACTCAACGGCGCCGTGCTGACCTGCGACGTTATGGAGCTTGGCGAGCCGGATGCAAGCGGTCGTCGCAGCCCCGTCGCCACGGGCGAGACCGTCGAGCTTTCCGCCACCACGGTGATTTGCGCCGTGGGCGAGGGCATCGATGCCAGCCTGTACGATGCCGCGGGCGTCGAGCACGACCGTCGCGGCCGCCTTGCCGCCACCTCCACCGGCGTCGAGGGCATTTGGGCTGCCGGTGACTGCCGCCGCGGTCCTGCCACCGTGGTCGAGGCTATCGCCGACGCCGCCGAGGTCGCCCGTGCCATTGCCGGCGTGGACTTTAACAAGTACGCCGACTGCAACGAGCAGGCCGGTCGCGAGGACACCTGCTACGAGCGCAAGGGGTCGCTATGCCGCGACAAGCGCAACTGCACCAAGACCCGCTGCCTGGGCTGCGGCTCGGTGTGCGAGGTCTGCTGCGACGTGTGCCCCAACCGCGCCAACGTGGCAATTAAGGTGCCGGGCCTGGCCAAGCATCAGGTGGTACATGTCGACGGCATGTGCAACGAGTGCGGCAACTGCGCCGTGTTCTGCCCCTACCAGGAGGGTCGTCCCTATAAGGACAAGCTCACCCTGTTCTGGAGCGAGCAGGACATGGAGAACTCCGAGAACGAGGGCTTCCTGGCTGTGGACGAGGACCACTTTAAAGTCCGCGTCGCCGGCACGGTCCGCACCGTCTCGGTCGATGCCGTCAACACCGGTCTTCCCGAGGCCGTCCGCCTGACCATCAGGGCCGTGCGCGACAACTATTCGTACCTTCTTAAGAAATAGGCGAGTCTCTTATGGCCAAATCCATTCAACATAACGTGGCCTACGTTGCCTGCGGAAGCGGTTGCGCCTCCGCAGGCGGCGACGCCCGCTGCAGCGAAGGCTGCATTGGCTGTGGCGCCTGCGTCACGGCCTGCCCCCACGGTGCCATTGCGCTGGTCGATGGCATCGCCCGCGTGGATCGCTCCAAGTGCACGGGCTGTGGCCTGTGCGGCATGGCGTGCCCGCAGCGTGTAATTGCCTTCGTTCCCGGCTATCAGAACATCCTGGTGCGCTGCAACAATACCGATAAGGGCGCCATTGCGCGCAAGATCTGCGACACGAGCTGCATCGGTTGCGGCATGTGCGCCAAAAAGTGCCCCGCCGGCGCTATCCGCATTGAGGACAACTGCGCCCATATCGACGGCGCGGACTGCCTGTCGTGCGGCATGTGCGCTGTCGTCTGCCCGCATGGCGCCATCCACGACCGCACCGGCATCGCCGCCGGCGTGTAGAAGGGAATCACCATGGCACAGGAATTCACTTTTACCGTTAACGGCGTCGAGCGCACGACGACTCAGAACAAGCCGCTGCTCCGCTACTTGCGCGACGACCTGCACATCCATTCCGCTAAGGACGGCTGCTCCGAGGGTGCCTGCGGTACCTGCACCATCCATGTAGACGGCGCGGCCGTCAAGGCATGCGTACTGACCACCGCTCTTGCCGCCGGCCGCAACATCGTGACCGTCGAGGGCCTGCCCCAGGACGTGCGCGAGGCCTTTGTGTACGCCTTTGGCGCCGTGGGCGCCGTGCAGTGCGGTTTTTGCATCCCCGGTATGGTCATGGCGGGCGCTGCGCTCATCGCCGAGGATCCCGAGCCCACCGAGGAGCAGATCAAGTACGCCATCCGCGGCAACGTCTGCCGCTGCACCGGCTACAAGAAGATTATCGAGGGCATCTCGCTGGCCGCTGCGGTACTCCGCGGCGAAAAGCAGATCGACGAGGATCTGGAGCGCGGCGATGACTACGGCGTGGGCAAGCGCGCCTTCCGCATCGACGTGCGCAAGAAGGTGCTCGGCGAGGGCAAGTACCCCGACGACATCGACGAGATCGACCAGCCGGGCCTGACCTATGCCAGCGCCGTGCGCTCCAAGTACCCGCGCGCCCGTGTGCTCTCCATCGATACCTCCAAGGCCGAGGCCCTGCCCGGCGTGGTGGGCATTCTGCGCGCCGAGGACGTGCCGGTCAACCAGGTCGGCCACCTTATCCAGGACTGGGACGTCATGATCGCTCAGGGCGATATCACCCGCTGCGTGGGCGATGCCATTGTGCTGGTGGTTGCCGAGGACGAAGCGACGCTCGAGAAGGCCAAGAAGCTCGTAAAGATTGATTACGAGCCGCTGGAGCCCGTGCGTAACATTGTCGAGGCCAGGGCCGCCGACGCCCCGCGCCTGCACGACAGCTTCTTTGCCTTCGGCAACACGGTGGAGCTCAAGGACAACGTGTGTCAAAGCCGCCACGTGACGCGCGGCGACGCCGCCAAGGCGCTGGCCGAAAGCGCGTTCACCGTGACGCAGCGCTTTACCACGCCCTTTACCGAGCATGCCTTCTTGGAGCCCGAGTGCGCCGTTGCCTTCCCGTACAAGAACGGCGTCAAGGTGCAGTCGACCGACCAGGGTGCCTACGACACGCGCAAAGAGTGTGCCCACATGTTTGGCTGGGACAACGAGCCCGAGCGTGTGGTCGTCGAGACCATGCTCGTGGGTGGCGGCTTTGGCGGTAAGGAGGACGTTTCGGTCCAGCACCTGGCCGCGCTCGCCGCATATAAGTTCCAGCGTCCTGTGAAGTGCAAGCTCACGCGTGCCGAGTCGCTCGCTTTCCATCCCAAGCGCCATGCCATGGACGGTACCTTTACGCTGGGTTGCGACGCCGAGGGCAACTTTACCGGCCTGGATTGCGAGATCAACTTTGACACCGGCGCCTACGCGTCGCTGTGCGGCCCGGTGCTCGAGCGCGCCTGTACGCATGCCGTCGGCCCCTACAAGTACCAGAACACCGACATTCGCGGCTTTGGCTACTACACCAACAACCCGCCCGCCGGCGCGTACCGAGGCTTTGGCGTTTGCCAGTCCGAGTTTGCGCTCGAGAGCCTGATCGACCTGCTGGCAGAGAAGGTTGGCCTGGATCCGTGGGAGATTCGCTACCGAAACGCCATCGAGCCGGGCGAGGTTCTGCCCAATGGTCAGATTGCCGACTGCTCCACGGCGCTTAAGGAGACGCTGCTCGAGGTCAAGGATGCCTACTACGCGCATCCCGGCCACGCCGGCATTGCCTGCGCCATGAAGAACGCCGGCGTGGGCGTGGGCCTGCCCGATGCCGGTCGCTGCAAGATTCGCGTCGAGGATGGCTGCGCCGTGGTCTACGCCGCCACGTCCGACATCGGCCAGGGCTGCAACACCGTCTTTTTGCAGGACGTTGCCGAGGCCTGCGGTCTGCCGCTGAGCTGCATTGCCAATGGCGAGTGCTCCACCGAGAACGCTCCCGACTCCGGCACCACGTCTGGCTCGCGTCAGACGGTCGTGACCGGCGAGGCCGTGCGCGGCGCCGCCTTCTTGCTGCGCGATGCCATGGTTGGCATCGAGGCCGACAAGCCTGCGCCCGATGCTCCCGTGAGTGCGCATGGCGACGGCGTTAAGATCGAGTACGACGACGGTCGCGCCTATCAGCTGCGCACGCAGGAACTCGTCGCCGGCCAGGGCATGCATCCTCAGGATCCCACGGCCGCCATCAAGGCGCTCGAGGGATGCGAGTTTGGCTACGTGTACCTGGAGCCGACCGACAAGCTGGGCGCCGACGTTCCCAACCCCAAGAGCCACATCTGCTACGGCTTTGCCACGCATGTGGTCATTTTGGATGATGACGGCCGCGTGAGCGAGGTCTATGCCGCGCACGATTCCGGCAAGGTTGTCAATCCCATCTCCATCCAGGGTCAGATCGAAGGCGGCGTGCTCATGGGTATGGGCTATGCGCTTACCGAGGATTGGCCGCTCAAGGACTGCGTACCCCAGGCAAGGTACGGCACGCTCGGGCTGTTCCGTGCGCCCGAGATTCCGGATATCCACGCCATCTACGTGGAGAAGGACGAGCTGCTGCCCGTGGCATATGGTGGCAAGGGCATCGGCGAGATTGCAACGATCCCCACGGCGCCCGCCGTGCAGAATGCCTACCGCGCGTTTGACGGCAAGCTGCGTCCGGATCTGCCCATGGTGGATACGCCGTACAGCCGCGCCCGTCACCGCGGGTAGGGTGGAGCGCGAACGGCCATTGCTGACGGGCTGTTCGCGCTCAACATCAACTGTATATGCTGCGCCTTTGGCCCCAGTTCCATCGCGAGCCGGGGCCTTTTGTTTGGAGCGGAAACTGCGTCCCGGAATTGGCGCTCAGAATGGGATGCAGTTTCTGGATCGGCTCTCAGGCGGAAACTGCGACCCGGAATCGATGCTCAGAATGGGATGCGCTTTCCGGTAGAGCCTCTGGCGGAAAGCGTGTCCCGGAATTCGGCTCCAGAGTGGGACGCGCTTTCCGGTTGGAGCTTCAAACGGAAAGTGCGTCCCGGAATCCGCGCCTGGAATGGGACACACTTTCCGGAACAGCCCTCAACCGGAAACTGCGTCCCAGAATTTTGCTTCAGAGTGGGATGCCGTTTCCGGCTGAACCCTCTGGCGGAAAGTTCATCCCAGAATTGACGCTCGGAGTGGGACACGGTTTCCGGATCGGCCCTCAGCGGAAAATGTATCCCAGTTTGAGCGTCTATTCCGGGATGTAATTTCCGCTGGGCGTTCAACCGGAAAGCGTGTCCCGTTCTAGGCCTTGATTCCGGGATACGCTTTCCGCTAGGCATGCCATCTGGAAAGCGCGTCCCGTTTTGAGCACTCAGTCTGGGACATGGTTTCCGCGGGTGCTGCCAACCGGAAAGCGTGTCCCGGTTTGGTAGGCAGGCGGGCATAAGCTCGGTAGCCCCTACAGCTCAATATCGTTGAGCCATGTCGGCAGCGCGGTCTGCCGGATGCCTGCCGTCTGCAGCTTTTTCGCGAACATGCCTGCCGAACGGACTTCGTTCATGGTAAAGCGCAGCAAGGGATGACCGTAAAGCGATAGATGCGCCTCACGCTGTCGTTCGGCAACGAGCGCCTCGGCGGTGGTGCGTCCGGCCAGCATGGTCTGGTCGGTATATTTGATGAGCCCATCGAGTTCGCCCAGCGTGAGCTCCCTGGCTTGACGCTCCCAGGCAAAATCCGTTCGCATGCTTTCGGTCGAATCGAAGGGATCCGTCAGCTCGTATTGAAGTTGGTCGGGTGCAAAGCCGGTCTCGATCATGACGGCTCGGGCGACCGATTCCCCGCCGCTCTCGGCGCGGGCGTCGGCATATCGAAGCGTTGTGAGGGCGGTGCGAATCGCGCGACCATTGCGGGCAGTCGCTCGTTGCTCAACGGCCTCCATCAGCTGTTCCGGCGCAAGGCCGAGCTTTGAGATCGCCGAATCGGCAATGGGCATGCCGTCGGCAAAACCGGTCTGCAACAGACAATCCGTCACCGTTTGAATGGGCGGCGTTACCGATATGCCGGACAGGCGGATTGCTCCGACCGGCTCGATCTGATGCCGCTGAATATGCGCGCCCGGGCGAGCCGACGGCTTGGTGGCGCTGCAGACATGCACGACATTCAGGTGTCGCCACGAGACCTCGAGCCCCAGCAGACAGGCGGCCGAAAACGAGCAGAACGTCCAATCGGGGTGGATGATCGCAAGGGCGCGGAGGATTTCGCAATGGCGTTGCGCTCGGTTGAGTTCATTCCAGCGCGTTTTTCGCGCAAACAACCCCGGCATGGGCGAGACAACCGTGCCGCCGGTGCGCCGAAGGAGCGCTTTTCGGATCGCCGAGCTCGGGGGAATCAGACAGCGCCCCTCTTGTTCGGCTTGAGTGAGCAGTTGGTCGATGAGCTGGTCATTGCAATGGGTCATGAGCTACCGCCTCCTTTTGGGTAGCAAAAACGTATCAGCTGGAACTTGCCGCTCAGCTGACCAAAAGCTGACCAAAATCTAACCATGCAGGTAGATGACCTGCTTTTGGCGACATATTTCTTGTTTGAATCGGTGGGCGGTAATCGGCGACCGTGAACGGTAGCTAGACATGAAACCTTGGTAAGTTTAGGGACGTGTACTTTTTTGAAAAAGAGCATTCTATCTGCTGTTTTGTGTTTCTGGATCGCATGTTTGAAGGCATGTGATAAGGGCGGCGGACTGTCGCCTTGTATCTGCGGAAACTGTGACCAGGAATTGCCACTCGGAATGGGACGTGCTTTTCGGATCGCCCTTCAAGCGGAAACTACATCCCAGATTTCGGCTCCAAACCGGGATGTGCTTTCCCGGCGGCGTCTCTGGCGGAAATTGCACCCCGGAATGAGCGCTCAGAGTAGAACATGCTTTCCTAACGAAGCCGCATGCGGAAACTACGTCCCGGATTCGATGCTCAGGACGGGATGCCGTTTCCGATAGAGGCATGGGGTGGAAAGCCTCCCATTTCTAATGTTCAAGAAATGGGAGGCAGCTCATCGCGAGTCGGGGCCTTTTGTTTGGAGCGGAGGCAGCATCCCGGAATTCGGGCAATCCGGTGGTCAGGGGTTGAGCGAGCGTCGCGCTAAGGATGCCAAGCATAAAACCTTCAATGAGAATGGCGTAAAAACTACATTGAAAGTAGCGTAAAATCCGCATTGAGAATGGCGTAATTTCGCATATCGCATGATCGCCCGAGCTTGCACACGGCCTTTTGCGAGCTCTTGCCATGAACGAGAGCCAGGCTGTCACGTACAAGACGCTCATGAAGGATGCCTCGTACGGCGAGGCGGGTCCCGACGAGAGGACCATCGCTGCGTACCTGGACCTCTTCAACAGGCTCAAGCTGACCGAGGACCTGTGCGGATGGGAGCCGCCCATGCGCTCGAAGGCCCGCGTTCGCGTGCGCCCCAAGCGCTACTTCTGCGACCCGTTACTTGCGGCGACGTTGCTGGGGGCTACCCCTGAGCGGCCGCTTGGCGATATGCAAACGTTTGGGATGCTCTTTGAGAACCTCGTTCTGCGCGACGTGCGCGTGTTCCTTTCCACCTACGGCGGTGTCGACAACAGTGTCCATTATTTCCGAGATGAGAAGGGCCTTGAGGTCGATCTGATCGTTGAGCACGACGGGCGCTGAGGAGCCATCGAGGTCAAGCTGAGCGATGCGAAAGCAGACGATGGAGCGAGAAATCTCAAGGCGCTGGAGAGGAAAGTGCTCTCCAATCCTGACGCCCAGAATGCCGCGCCGGCGTTTTTGCCGGTCGTGGTTGGAAAGGGGAGCATTGCCTACACACGCGACGACGGCGTGGCGGTGATCCCCGTGGCGGCACTTGGGGCGTAGTGTTTTTGCGGGCGTGCCGTGCTTCCTTTACCGAAAATCCATTTGGTAAACCCGGCGCCCGTGGGTAAAATAAGGTCGACGGCAGCCCAAGTAGTGAAGAGCTGGGCAGCGCCGTTGCTTGGATTAAGGGGTCATCGCCTTAGCGGCGTCGACCCCTCTTTTTATGCTTCGTATGCTGCTTGAGTGCCTCGGTAAGTCCGATAAGCGCCGTGAGGAGCGAGACCAAAGCGGTCAGGAGCTTCACAAAATCAGTCAGATCGGTCATGGGCATCACCTCCCGTCGCATGGAGGGCGCTGCCCGGCACATGGAACTGCCGTCAACAATAACCAGTCTATCAAACTGCAGCCATAAATACGAATATATGTTCGATAATAACAGCGACGTGACCATCTCAAAGCGCAGCTTTACGCAAGGATGCCGGAAAGCTGCACTGTGCGATTTCATGTCCGCACGGGCGCCTATCTTTACGGCAATGTAGCCGCCTATGTAGCAAGCGGCAGGCAACGGAGAAAGGCCCTAACCGTGCCAGCTAAAAAGACGCCGTGCATCTCGGCTATCGATACGACGAACTTTGCGCGCCAGATCGTGCTGGACTTTGAGTTTGCGCCGGTGCCAAAGCAGTGCCAGCGCCGTGGACTGCACAATGAGATTATCGAGGTCGGCGCCGTCGAGCTCGATTACCACGGCAACGTGATGGCCGAGTTCTCGCAGTTTGTGCAGACGGAATTTACCGAAGGCGTTGCGTTTCCCGTCCGCGAGCTTACAGGGATATCGACCGTGGACACCGCGATGGCCGATCCGCTCTACACGGTGATCAAAAGGCTCAGCGATTGGATCGGTCGCTACTCCGCTCAGATAGTTTGCTGGAGCGGGACGGATCGTCGACAGCTTTTGACCGAGTGCCAGGCAAAGCACATCGACCTTGCCGCATTTCCTTCGGACTGGGCCGACCTGCAGGCGTTTTACACCTCGATTATGGACGTGGGCAGCCATGGGCGCGTCTCGTTGGGCGACGCGGCGACGTGGTCTGGCATCGAGTTTGACGAGTCGACGGGGCACGCCCACAGCGCTCTGGCCGATGCGCGCGTGACCGCCAAGCTGCTCAAGCAGATGATGGACGGGGGCTACCGCGTGAGCCCGCGCGCCCAGGAAGTCCGCCAGCGGTGGGGGATGGGCGAGCGAGCCCGGATGCGCCTTTCCGACAAGTGCCCCGGGTCGAGCGACCTGCTGCTGAAGCTGAAGGCGGAGGGGGTAGGCCTTTTGAGAACGCCATTCGGTTTGGCATGGCAGCGCTGTAAGCGCGACTCCGCCCTGCTGTTTGAATCGAAGCGTCAATCAGTATGACGAGTGGCTCGGTCCGCCTACCTGCACTTCCGCAATCCCGCCCGCTGCACTCAGCAGCTCGTACTCCCTTTGGCTCCACTGACGCAGCTCGGCTGTGCGTACGGCGTCGCGACACAGGTCCAGAAACACCTCAGCGCCCTCGCAGAAGCGCTCGCGGGCAAAGGCTCCGGACCCGCTTGCGACACACGCGCCGTCGGCAAAGAGCTTCCAGCTAGACGGCTCGCGCGAGTCGTCTCCGAGCAGCTGAATCTGCAGTACGTGCGGATTGCCAGCAGCACAGAGTTCCTCCTCGAGCTTCTGTATGGTAAAGCGCATCTGGTGGGAGAGGCCGCTCTTCACCAAAGCCGAGGTGTAGCCGCTCGGCTCGTCTAGAAGATGCATTCGTTTTGGCTTGACGATCAGGTTGTGGAAATTGCGCTCGCTGCGCACGGAGAAATTGTCCATACGGACTCCTTTCATCGATGTTGGCAGGGCCACCGTGCCTCTTGGCCGGTTGGCGTCGGGATCGTGGAGCCAACTCTCTACCCCGACTCTGGATAAAACGCGCCCGCTCCTTGCGGGCAAGAGGAAGTCTATCAACGTGTACGGACAGAAATCAAGCGCCATCCGCGAAATGACGAGCGGACTGCGTTGGTTTCCCAAGTGATTATTCGGCTTTCATCCGGAAAAGTGTCGAAATAGGCACCTTAAAACTTCGGAAAAGTGTCAAATTCGATAGGCAAATTATCCGGAAAAGTGTAGCTGGATGACAAAACAGCACTTAGAAGCCAGTGCTGGATGCGGGATCCTGCGGTCGCCTTCAGCTCTCGCTACTCATCGTCTCCGTCGTTGGGGTCGCCTTTGAGGGTGTTGATGTCCAGGTGCTGGTTGTCGTCCTCTTTTTGCTGGGTCTCCGACTCCGCTTGGGTGGGGCCGCGGAACAGCTGGAATCCCTCAAACGCAATGACGCCGAGCAGGGCAATGACAATGGCGATAAAGGCAACCTTGACTGCCTGCGGATATTCCGAGAAACGCAGCGCCTTTTCCTCGGCGTAATAATCGGCGAAGCGCTCTTCGCCCGTGCTTTTGGTATACGCCGGCGCGGACGCGGCCTCCGGGTCATATTCCGGTGCAGGCGCGGCAGCGTACGGATCGTTGAGATAATTGCTCGATGCGGTGCCATAATCCTCGGTCTCGATGCGACCGGTGCCAGTATAGCTATCGGAATAATCGGAATATGCCGCACCGCGCTCATAATCCGCGGCGCTCGTGTTGGCGGCAAAAAGCGGGTTAACTGGAACGTCGAGCACCGGCATGCCGGTAGAGGTCTCATCCAGATCGGCTGCAGCCCAGGAATCGTAGGCAACCTGATGGGCAACGGGCTCATCGAGCCTTGTGATCGGAGGCTTGCGTGCCGCAGGAACAGGCAACTGCTGGGCGCTGTACATAACGGTGCTGTCGGCCGATTTGCCCTGCGTCGCTGCAGCGAGAAATGCCGCCGTCTCGGACGGGTCGCTTGCGGGGCGGGGAGCGGGCGCGGGCGCCGAAATGGGTGCGGGCGTAGATGCGGGCGTCGAAACAGGCGGCTGCGCAGGAGTCGGCGCAGATGCGGGCTTAGGCGCAAGTGCGGGATTGGGGCTTGACGGGCGAGCCCCGCCGCCCATGAGTTCGTCGGCGGTCCACGGGCGATCATCCATCACGTCGTCAAGGCTCAGCGAAAACAGGTCGTCTTCACCCTCATCGAACATGCGGTGCACATGTCCACCAATTGCCGGAATCAATCCGCGACCGGTGCATGATGCCTTGCTCAACGCCATTCTGTTCCACCCTTTCGAAATACTAATGACATCGATTATATGGAACTTCCCAAGCGGCTCGGTCTTGGATTCGAGCTTTCCAGAACTCGCGCCCAAAAGGGGAGGGGCAATCTAGGCGAGTGCCTACTTGTCGTCGGCCGCCGCCTTGGCCTCATTGAGGTAGCTATAGAAGCTGTACTTGGAGATGCCAAAGAACTCGCAGGCGCGCTCGCTCGACTTGGAAATGAGGAAGGCGCCGCGACGGTCGAGGTAGCCAATGGCACGAATGCGCTCGTCTTTGGTCATGAGCGCCGCGGGCTTGCCCACAAACTGCTCGCACTCGTGCAGCAGGTCCTCGAGCAGGTCGCCGATGTTCTTGGTAATGGGCTCGGGCTCGGTGTAGCCCGTGCCGCCGGTGCCGGTAAAGGCGTCGAGCGAACGCTCAAAAGCCTTCATAAGCGTAATGTCAAAGTTGATGCCCAAAATGCCGACGGGCTTGCCTTCGTCGTTGCGGATAAAGATGGTCGAGGACTTGAGCAGCTTGCCATCGGTGGTTTTAGTGAGGTACGGCTCGCGGTCGTGTACGTCGGTGGTGCCCTCGTGCATGGACTCAAACACGATATGGCTGGGGCCGTCACCCAGTTTGCGCCCGCTGACGTGGCCATTTTCGATCACTACGATGGAGTGGTCCACGTCCTCGGTCTCCAGATCGTGGACGACGACTTCGCAGTTGGGGCCAAATTGGAGCGCCAGACCGTGTGCAAGGCGCTTGTAAAACTCAATCTGTGCGGGGGTCATGGGTGCCTTCCTAAAAATTAGTTTGGGCACACTTTGCCATAAACCACACTTGTTCGCAAATAACGAAAGCGTTGCTGCGTTATGTGACCGTTCGGCGGCGAAAAGGTACCGATTGCGGCAACTAACAATTTGTTAGGTTATCCAATCAAAAAGTGTGATAGAACATTACTAACAAACTTTTTGTTTGGCATCCACATAAAAGTTCAGCCGTGTGAATGGGATCGGGCTGAAACGCGTATGCGGGGCCGGCAAGAGAGGACTTAAGGAGTTCACCGTATGGCCGATAAGATCCAGTGGGCGGGCAACACGATGCCCAAGAGCGATGACAAGCACTTGGGAATCATGAGCCTCGACCACGTGAAGAAGGCCCGCGCCTTCCACCAGTCGTTCCCTCAGTACACCGTTACTCCGCTTGCCCGCCTGGACGGCCAGGCCGCGCGCCTGGGCCTGTCCAACCTGTGCGTTAAGGACGAGAGCTATCGCTTTGGCCTCAACGCCTTTAAGGTCCTGGGCGGCTCGTTTGCCATGGCCAACTATATTGCCGACGAGACCGGCAAGGACGTTGCCGACTGCACCTTCGATTACCTGACCTCCGATCAGCTGGCCGAGGACTTTGGCCAGGCTACCTTCTTTACCGCCACCGACGGCAACCATGGCCGCGGCGTGGCATGGGCTGCCAACAAGCTGGGCCAGAAGGCCGTCGTGCACATGCCCAAGGGTTCCACCAAGCCCCGCTTCGATAACATTGCCGCCGAGGGCGCCACGGTGACCATCGAAGAGGTCAACTACGACGAGTGCGTGCGCATGGCCGCCGCCGAGGCCGACGCCTGCGAGCGCGGCGTCATCGTTCAGGACACCGCCTGGGAGGGCTACGAGAAGATCCCGTCCTGGATCATGGAGGGTTACGGCACCATGGCTTCCGAGGCTGCCGAGCAGCTGCGCGAGATGGCTATCAACCGCCCGACGCACGTCTTTGTCCAGGCTGGCGTGGGCTCGCTGGCCGGCGCCGTGGTGGGCTACTTCACCAACCTGTATCCCGATAACCCGCCCACCTTCGTCGTGGTTGAGTGCGCACCGGCCGCCTGCCTGTACAAGGGCGCTGCCGCCGGCGACGGCGACCCGCGCATCGTGGACGGCGACATGCCCTCCATCATGGCCGGCCTGTGCTGCGGCGAGCCCAACATCCTTGGCTGGGATATCCTGCGCAACCACACCACCGCCTTCGTGTCCTGCCCCGACTGGGTCACCGCTCGCGGCATGCGCACCCTGGGCGCTCCCGAGAAGGGCGACCCGCGCGTCATCTCTGGCGAGTCCGGCGCTGTGACCACCGGTCTGGTCGAGACTCTCATGCTCGATCCCGAGTACGCCGAGCTCAAGGAGCTCATCGGCCTGGACAAGACGAGCTCCGTGCTCTGCTTCTCCACGGAAGGTGACACGGACCCGGATCAGTACCGTCGCATCGTCTGGGAGGGCGAGTATCCGACCTGCTAGCGGGTCTGACCTGTCCGGGTGGCGGAGCATGTGTTTACTCCGCTGCTCGAACAGTCCTGCGCAAGACGGAAAGCACATTAAGTGCTTTCCTTTGCGTGCGGAACTCGCGACGGAGCAAACATATGCTCCGCCACCCTACGTTTACTCGCTTGCCGGGTGCTCAACCTCACGCTGCTTGGCACAAGTGATCTATCTGAAATATCTACCTGTAGGTAAACCCTTGTAGAAAGGTTGACTGTTATGACTAAAGAACTCGATTTCGACGCTATCAAGGCTGCTGCTGAGTCCCACCGTGCTGATATGACTCGCTTCCTGCGCGCCATGATCTCCCACCCCTCTGAGTCCTGCGAGGAGGGTGAGGTTGTTGCCTGCATCAAGGCCGAGATGGAGAGCCTTGGCTATGACGAGGTCAAGGTCGACGGCCTGGGCAACGTCATGGGCTTTATGGGCGAGGGCGACAAGATCATCGCCATCGACTCTCACATCGACACCGTCGGCATCGGCAACATCGAGAACTGGGATGCCGATCCCTATGAGGGCTACGAGACCGACGAGATCATCTACGGCCGCGGCGGCTCCGACCAGGAGGGCGGCATGGCTTCTGCTACCTACGCTGCCAAGATGATGAAGGACATGGGCCTCATCCCCGAGGGCTACAAGATCATGGTCGTCGGCACCGTCCAGGAAGAGGACTGCGACGGCATGTGCTGGCAGTACATCTACAACAAGGACGGCATTAAGCCCGAGTTCGTCATTTCCACTGAGCCCACCGACGGCGGCATCTATCGCGGTCACCGCGGCCGCATGGAGATCCGCGTCGACGTTCACGGCACCTCCTGCCACGGTTCCGCTCCCGACCGCGGCGACAACGCCATCTACAAGATGGCCGACATCATCGCCGACGTCCGCGCCCTCAACAACAACGGCTGCGACGAGTCGACCGACATCAAGGGCCTCGTCAAGATGCTCGACCCCAAGTACAACCCCGAGCACTTTGAGGACGCCCGCTTCCTGGGCCGCGGCACCTGCACCGTCAGCCAGATCTTCTACACCAGCCCCAGCCGCTGCGCTGTCGCTGACTCCTGCGCCATCTCCATCGACCGTCGCATGACCGCCGGCGAGACCTGGGAGTCCTGCCTGGACGAGATCCGCAACCTGCCGGCCGCCAAGAAGTACGGCGACGACGTGAAGGTCTCCATGTACATGTACGACCGTCCGTCCTGGACCGGCGAGGTCTACGAGACCGAGGCTTACTTCCCCACGTGGATCAACAAGGAGACCGCTCCGCACGTCAAGGCCCTCGTCGACGCCCACAAGGCCATGTTCGGTGACGAGCGCATCGGCTGCGAGCCCAGCATGGACAAGCGCACCGGTCGTCCGCTGTGCGACAAGTGGACCTTCTCCACGAACTGCGTTTCCATCCAGGGCCGCTATGGCATCCCCTGCGTTGGCTTTGGCCCGGGTGCCGAGTCTCAGGCTCACGCTCCCAACGAGGTCACCTACAAGGACGACCTGGTCACCGCTGCCGCCATGTATGTTGCTGCTTTGAACCTCTACGATCCGAGCCAGGCCGATGGCGACGCTACCGTGTTCCGCGCTGGTCTGACCAACAACAAGATCGACTAGTCCCATTCCTTGATCTTGTTGAGCCGGGGACAGCCTGTGTCCCCGGCACCCCCTGTTGACTTGGGGCCCGCGGTCGTTATCTCCCATGCTTCCTCAACGGTAGCGGGTCCTCGTCATAGCGCTCTGCATGTTCTAGCCACACGCGCATGCCGGAGCACATCTACTCATTGCGATCGTTTCATCTATGGAAAGGATATTTACATGGACGCCAAGTTTACCGAGCTCGTCGAGCAGCTGAACGGCCTCGATTTTAAGGGCATGTACGGCAGCGACTTCCTGCACACCTGGGATAAGACCACCGATGAGCTCAAGGCTCTCTACATCGTTGCCGACGCCCTGCGCGAGCTGCGTGAGAACAACGTTTCGTCCAAGATCTTCGACTCGGGCCTGGCCGTCTCCCTGTTCCGCGACAACTCCACCCGTACGCGCTTCTCCTTCTCTAAGGCCGCCAACCTGCTCGGCCTCGAGCTGCAGGACCTGGACGAGAAGAAGTCCCAGATCGCTCACGGCGAGACCGTCCGCGAGACCGCTACCATGATCTCCTTCATGGCCGACGTCATCGGCATCCGCGACGACATGTACATCGGCAAGGGCGACGCCTACATGGCCGAGGTCTCCGAGTCTGTCCAGCAGGCCTACGAGGACGGCGTTCTGGATCACCGTCCCACGCTCATCTCCCTGCAGTCCGACTCCGATCACCCCACGCAGTCCTCTGCCGACATGCTCTACCTCATCAACGAGTTTAGCGGTCTTGAGAACCTCAAGGGCAAGAAGGTTGCCGTCACCTGGGCCTATTCGCCCTCTTACGGCAAGCCGCTGTCCTGCCCGCAGTCGCTGATCAGCCTGCTGCCCCGCTTTGGCATGGACGTCACCCTGGCCCACCCCGAGGGCTACGATCTCATGCCCGAGGTCGTCGAGCGCGCCAAGGGCTATGCCGCCGAGTCCGGCACCACCTTTAAGCAGGTCAACACCATGGCCGAGGCCTTCGAGGGCGCCGACATCGTGATCCCCAAGAGCTGGGCTCCGTTTGCCGCCATGGAGAAGCGTACCAACCTGTACGCCGAGGGCGACGACGCCGGCATCGCTGCGCTCGAGAAGGAGCTGCTCGCTCAGAACGCCACCCATCAGGACTGGTGCTCCACGATCGAGCTCATGGAGAAGACCGCCAACGGCCAGGACACCATCTTTATGCACCCGCTGCCCGCCGACATCTCCGGTGTCTCCTGCGAGCACGGCGAGGTCAACGCCGACGTCTTTGACATGCACCGCGTGGGCATGTACAAGGAGGCCAGCTACAAGCCGTACGCCATCGCAGCCATGATGTTCCTGCAGAAGGTTGCCGATCCCGCCGCTACCCTCAAGGCCCTCGACGAGCGCAACACCGCCCGTTGGTTCCAGGCCTAAAGCCGCGCTGAGGTAAGCCATGTAAAGGGGGCGCTCTGCCAACCGGCGGGGTGCCCCTTTTTGCATCGTGGGCGTGCGGGATAAGCGCTTTCGATGTAGATGCCCCGCGACGCGAGTTATGGGTACGATGGTTTCAGGGGAGGTATCGCCATGAAACTCGGTTGCGTCATTATGGCTTCGGGCGAGGGCAAGCGGTTTGGCTCTAACAAGATGCTTGCCGATATCTATGGCAAGCCGCTGATTGCCCGGACTATCGATTCGGTTCCCCGGGGCTTTGACGTCGTGGTTTCGACGCGTTGGCCCGAGGTCGCCCAGATTTGCGAGGACAAGCATTGCCCGTGCGTGCTGCACGATGGCAAGCTCAGGAGCGAAAGCGTCCGTGCGGGCCTTTCGTGGGGGGCGAGCCGCAACTGGAAAGGCTGCCTCTTTTTGCCGGGCGACCAGCCGCTCGTGAGTCCGGATTCTTTTGAGGCTATGGTTCGTGCATTTGACGAGCATGGCCGCAAGCATCCGGTGCGTCTTGCGTGCAACGGTGAGCCTTCGAGCCCGGTGCTCTTTCCGGCGGAGCTGTTCGGTGCACTTATGTGTCTTGAGGGCAAGGACGGTGGCGGTTCGATCCTCAAGGACCGTATCGACGTGGTGCTGGTCGATGCGCGTGCTTACGAACTGTGGGACGTCGATACCGTCAAGGGACAGCGACGCATAACGGAGCATATCGCCGCCTGCTCGTATTTTGATCGCGTGGCCAACTGCATCAATCAATAAGGAGCAATTATGATCATCATCAAAAACGGCGCGCTCGTGACGCCCCAGGGGCTTCGCCGCGCCGATCTTGCCATGGATGGCGATAAGATCGTACGGATTGCCGCGGCGATTGAGCCGGCCGAGGGCGATACCGTCGAGGATGCTGCGGGCTGCTGGGTGTTCCCGGGCTTTATCGATGGGCACACGCACATGCAGTGCTGGACCGGCATGGATTGGACAGCCGATAGCTTTGAGACCGGCACGCGCGCGGCTGCCTGCGGCGGCACGACGACCATTGTGGACTACGCGACGGCCGATCGCGGCGTGACCATGCCCGATGCCTTGGTCGAGTGGCATCATCGCGCCGACGGCACCTGCACCGCCAACTATGCCTTCCATATGGCGCTTGCCGAGTGGAATGAGCGCAACCGCGCCGATCTTTCGGCCATGCGCGAGGCGGGCGTGTCGTCGTTTAAGACCTACTTTGCCTACGACCATCTGCGCCTGGACGATGCCGAGACGCTCGAGGTGCTGGAGGAGCTCAAGCGTATTGGCGGCATACTGTGCGTGCATTGCGAGAACGGTACGCTGGTGAATGAGCTGCAGAAGCGCGTGTTTGAGCAGGGTATCCACGGGCCCGAGGGCCATGCGCTCAGCCGTCCGGATGTGTGTGAGGCCGAGGCCGTGAGCCGCCTGCTGTATCTGGCGCACTTGGCCGGGGACGCTCCGGTCAACGTGGTGCACCTTTCGACCAAGCTGGGGCTCGAGGCCATTCGCGCTGCCAAAGCGCACGGGCAGAAGAACATCTATGTCGAGACCTGCCCTCAGTATCTGATGCTCGACGATACGCGCTACTTGGAGCAGGGCGAGGACGGCTTTGCGGGCGCCAAGTACGTGATGAGCCCGCCGCTGCGCCATGCCGGTGACCGTGCCGCGCTGCGCGAGGCGCTTGTGGCTGGCGAGATCGATACTATTGCCACCGACCACTGCAGCTTTAATCTGCACGGGCAAAAGGACCGCGGGCGCGATGACTTTCGCGCGATTCCCAACGGCGGGCCCGGTGTGGAGCATCGCCCCGTCGCGATCGCTACGAGCTTTGAGGGACAGCTGGGCCCCGAGGATCTGTGCCGCTTGATGAGCGAGAACCCGGCGCGCGTCTTTGGCATGTATCCGCGCAAGGGCTGTCTTGCCGAGGGCTCCGATGCCGACGTATGCGTGTGGGATCCCAAGGCGCGCTGGACCATTCGCGCGGCGACGCAGCATCAGGCTGTGGACTATACGCCGCTCGAGGGCTTTGAGGCACACGGCCGCGCCAAGGCCGTGTTTGTGAACGGCGTGCTGGCGGCACGCGACGGCGAGCCCACCGGGGCCCAGCCCGGTCGCTACGTGCCCCGCTAGCAGGAAGATCACCGGATTTCCCTCCGCAGTTGCGGTGGAATAGTTCCTGTTTAGCCGCCAAATAGGCCGTTTCAGGAACTATTCCACCGCAACTTATAGGCCTGCTGGGGCAGCGCCAGCTACTTGAGGTTGGTGGCGACGACGGGGCGGCCGAGGGCTGCCTGGAAGCGGTCGGCTATCGTTGAGTCGGCAAGCGTGTCGACTTGGTTGAGCATGATACGGGCATTGTTTAGGTTCAGCATCTGCATCTCGGCATTGAGCGCCATAGCGACGCGCTCTGGGGTGGCGGTGTCGGTGGGCTCGCAGCCGCAGCGCTCGCAGAAGACCTCGGGGCGGTGGACAACCTCGGCGACGGGCTTGCCCAGCCCCGAGGCGCCGACGACCCAGACAACGTTTGCCGTGGCGGCGGGAATTACCGGCTCCCAGGCGGCATGTGCCTTGAGCGGGAGTCGCTTGCTGCCATCTGCCTCGGCCAACACATAGTCAAAGCGCTGCGCCAGCTGGTCGAGCGGCTCGGCGGGGGCGGAGAGCTTGCCTGTCTCCGGGTCCAAGACGCCTGCCTGGCAGATGCTTCCGCGCACAAGGCCCGCGCAGGCCTCGCAGGTGCAGCCGGGGGCGTGTGAGGCACCTGGCTTCCAAGGCGCGGCGTCCAGGCGACGATTCGACCCGTCCCATGGCACGCCGGCAACGGGAAGCATATGCGTGGTGGTACAGAGGAGCACGCGGCCGCCAGCGCGCATGAGCTCAAGACCCAGCGTCTTGAGCAAGGTCGACTTGCCGCCGCTGCCGATAATCGCGGTAATGCCCGGCTCGATCCTGAGCGCCGAGGCAAGATTGCCGCTAACCGTTTCCATCTGTTCACCGCCGTATAATACTGTGATAATAAATAATCATCAGAGTAGCGGTCGAACCGCTTTTGCTCTGCTCAAACCGTAGCACAGGGAGGTGCCCCGGGAATGCTCGTTTATGTTCGCGGCGCCGGTGATATCGCCACGGGCGTCGCCGTTCGCTTGGTGCGCGCCGGCGTTTCGGTCGTTATGGCCGATATCGCGGTTCCCACGTGCATCCGCCGCACAATCTGTTTTTGCGAGGCCATTCGCTTGGGCGAGGTCCAGGTCGAAGGCATTCGCGCTCGCTTGGCACAGACGCCGGCTGAGGCGCTTGAGATTACCAAGGCTGGAGACGTCGCCGTTGTGGTGGACCCTCAGGCCAAGATGCTCGATGAGCTTAAACCCACGGCTGTGGTCGACGCGATTTTGGCTAAGCGCAACTTGGGCACCACGCGCGACATGGCGCCTGCCGTCATCGCTGTGGGGCCGGGCTTTACCGCGCCGGTTGACTGCGACGCCGTGGTCGAGACCATGCGCGGGCATTTTCTCGGCCGTGTCATTACCCAAGGTTCGCCCCAGCCCAACACGGGCGTGCCGGGCATTATCGCCGGTTATGGCAAGGAACGAGTTATCCACAGCCCCGCCGCCGGCGTGTTTCGGTCCGACCGCGCAATCGGCGACATCGTGAGCGCCGGAGACGTGATTGGCTACGCGGGAGATACACCCATGTGCACGCAAATCGATGGCTGTCTGCGCGGGCTTTTGGCGAACGGCGTGCGGGTGACTGAGGGCTTTAAATGCGCCGATGTCGATCCGCGCGGCGACGCCAGCTACATCAACTATATTTCGGACAAGGCGACATCGGTCGGCGGCGGCGTGCTCGAGGCACTCGCTATGCTCACCGATGTCTTTAGAGGATAGAAGGCGGCAATGGAAAAGCTCGATGTTGTGAATGCGGCGCTTGCCGCCCTGCGTGCTGGCGAGACGTGCGAGCTCGTGGTCGTGGCCGGTACGGCGGGGTCATCACCACGCGGCGTGGGCGCCTGGATGGCCGTCTTTGCCGATGGCAGCCAAGCGGGCACCATCGGCGGCGGCAAGATTGAGCTCTTTGCGCTGGACGAGGCGCGCGAGCTGCTGGCCGCAGGGCAATCGCGTCTGGTCCGCTACACCATGGGCGGCGAGAACTCCGATACCGGCATGATCTGCGGCGGAGCCATCTGCCTGTGCTACCTGCATTTGGATGCGACTCAGGCACCGTTGTTCCAGTCGGTTGCCGACGTCTTGGCCTATCGGCGCATCGGCGACTTCGTCATCGACTTTGAGCCGTTTATCGCGAGCGCGCTCGAGGGCGATACGGCTGAGTACCATGGCGAGGCATCACGCCATACCATTGCAGGCTGCCCCGGGCTTTCGCTGGCGGAAGAGGGGAGCAACGTCACCTACACCAACGCCGCCTCCGAGATTCCCCCGGCGCACATCGAGACGCTCTGCCCCGAGGGCCTGACCTATATCTTTGGCTGCGGCCACGTGGGCGCTGCGACGGCGCGGGTGCTCACGGCGGCGGGCTTTGCCGTCGTGGCTTGCGACGACCGCCCCGGCACGCTGACCCCCGAATGGGTGTCCGGCGTCTACGACCGTCGTCTGGTCGATTATAAGAACCTGAGCGAGCTGTGTCCCATCGGCCCGCGCGACTTGGTGGTCGTCGCCACGGCGGGTCACAAGTCCGATATCGACGTGGTGATTCAGGCCATGCACGCCAAGCCCGCCTATCTGGGCTGTCTGGGTTCGCGCCGCAAGACGGCCTTTGTGCGCGCCCGCCTGGAGCAGGAGGGCTTTACGCAGGACCAGATCGACGAGCTGCACCTGCCGATCGGTGTCGCCATCGAGGCCGAGGACCCCGAGGAGATCGCCATCTCCATCGCTGCCGAGATGATTCACCTGCGCCGCACCAAGCTCGTCCCCCGCAAGCGCTAATCGCATCCCCATACATGAGTTGCGGTGAAATACGGACTGTTAAAGCCTGTTAAGCCGTCAAACGGTCCCTATTTCACCGCAACTGCCATTTTCCTCCGTCCCCTAGGGATCAATATGTGCGGGGGAGTTGTGGAGTTGTGCAGGCAGACGAGGTTTTTCTGGAAATACGCTCCCGATGCGCGTATAGTACCGATTGTTTTGTCGGCTCCTGCTGCGTCGAGTCCAAACCGCGAAATGCCATGAGCGGCGCGGATGCAGCCAGGAGGCACGAGGACAACCCATCGTGGCCACGCCCCGTGCTTAAAACCCCAAGAAGGAGTGAACAATGGCAGAAGAGAAGTATGTGCCGCGTCTGAAGACCAAGTACAACAACGAGGTCAAGCAGCAGCTTCAGGACAAGTTCCAGTACGAGAACGTCATGATGATCCCCAAGTTTGAGAAGATCGTCGTGAACATGGGTGTCGGCGAGGCCGCTACCGATTCCAAGGCCATCGACGGTGCCGTGCGCGACCTGCGCGCCATCACCGGTCAGCAGCCGATGATCACCCGTGCCCGCAAGTCCATCGCTACCTTCCGCCTGCGCGCTGGTATGCCGATCGGCTGCAAGGTTACCCTGCGTGGCGACCGTATGTGGGAGTTCTTCGATCGTCTGACCTCCGTCGCGATCCCCCGTATCCGCGACTTCCGCGGCATCTCCGCCAAGAGCTTCGACGGTCGTGGTAACTTCTCCATGGGCGTCACCGAGCAGCTCATCTTCCCCGAGATCGACTTCGACTCCGTCGATCACCAGCGTGGTATGGACATCACTTTCGTGACCACCGCCAATACCGATGAGGAGGCCAAGGCCCTTCTGGACGCCTTCGGTTTCCCGTTCAAGAAATAGGTTCACCTGCCCTATGAGCGCCGTTCCCAGAAGGGGGCGGCGCTTGGGGCGAACAATACTCTATGTGAGGAGGATATAAGTGGCTAAGACATCGATGATCGTCAAGTGCAATCGCAAGCAGAAGTTCTCTACTCGTGAGTACACGCGCTGCCAGCGCTGCGGCCGTCCGCACTCTGTGTACCGCAAGTTCGGCCTGTGCCGTGTCTGCTTCCGCGAGCTTGCACTCAAGGGCGAGCTTCCCGGCGTTAAGAAGGCCAGCTGGTAAGTCACTACCAGCGTTTCAAGCATCCGTTTGGAACAGGGAAAACGCGCTAGTTAGGCTTTGCCGTTAAGGGCGGCGAAGAACCAAGAGCACGTGTTCATCAAGAACGAAGGAGAATCTGTATGAACCTTACAGACCCGATCGCAGATATGCTTACGCGCATCCGTAACGCTAACTCTGTGAACAAGGCCACGGTCTCCATGCCGAGCAGCAAGAAGCTCGTCGAGATCGCTCGTGTTCTGCACGAGGAGGGCTACATCGAGGGCTACGATGTCGAGGACACCGTTCCCCAGAAGACTCTGCACATCACGCTTAAGTATGGTCCCAAGAAGGCTAAGGTCATCAACGGCATCCGCCGCATTTCCAAGCCGGGCCTGCGTAAGTACACCGGCGTTGCCGACATGCCCCGCGTCCGCGGTGGCCTTGGTACCGCCATTATTTCCACCAGCCATGGCGTTATGACCGACCGCGATGCTCGCAAGCACAACGTCGGCGGCGAAATCATCGCTTACGTCTGGTAATTCGCTCGGTAGGTAGAAGGAAAGGAGATCACCGTGTCTCGTATCGGTAATAAGCCTGTCCAGATTCCCGCCGGAGTCGAAGTGGCAGTCAACGGCAACAACGTTGTCGTCAAGGGCCCCAAGGGCCAGCTCGAGCTCGATGTCTTTGAGAAGCTCGCTATCAACATCGAGGACAACGTCCTCACCGTTTCCCGTCCCGACGACGAGCGTGAGACCCGTGCCCGCCACGGCCTCACCCGTGCCCTCATCCACAACATGGTTGTTGGCGTTTCCGAGGGCTTCGAGAAGAAGCTCGAGCTCGCCGGCGTCGGTTACCGCGTGCAGCAGAAGGGCAAGAACCTCGAGTTCTCCCTGGGCTTCTCGCACCCCGTGATCGTCGAGGCTCCCGAGGGCATCACCTTCGAGGTTCCCGACAACACCCACGTGAACGTCAAGGGTATCAACAAGCAGCAGGTCGGTCAGATCGCCGCTGAGATCCGCGGCCATCGTCCTCCCGAGCCTTACAAGGGCAAGGGTATCCACTACGTTGGCGAGCACATCCGCCGCAAGCTGGGTAAGGCCGCCAAGTAGTCGTAACCGACTCACTCGCATAAGACCAGCACCCCGTCAGGTGCTGGCAAGATCAACCTTTTTAGGAGTTTACGTATGAACAAGCATAAGGCGAAGCTGGAAGGCCTCAAGCGTCGTCAGCGTCGTGTTCGCGGCAAGGTCTCGGGTACCTCCGAGCGTCCGCGTCTTCGCGTGACCCGTACTAACGCCAACATCTATGCCCAGATCATCGACGACAGCAAGGGCTCCAGCCTGACGCTCGTCTCTGCCTCGACCCTCGAGGCCGAGTTCAAGGGCACCCACACCTCGAACAAGGAGGCTGCGGAGAAGGTCGGTCAGCTCGTTGGCAAGCGTGCCATCGAGGCCGGCATCACCAAGGTCGCCTTCGATCGCGGTGGCCGTATCTACCATGGCCGCGTCAAGGCCCTCGCCGACGGTGCTCGTGCCGCCGGTCTCGAGTTCTAGGAGGTATGTAGCACATGGCTCGTAATCAGAAGCAGCAGCGCGAGGCCTCCGAGTTCGAGGAGCGCGTCGTTTACATCAACCGCGTGTCGAAGACCGTCAAGGGTGGTCGTCGCATGAGCCTCGTCGCTCTCGTCGTCGTTGGCGACGGCAAGGGCAACGTCGGCGTTGGCATGGGCAAGTCCGCTGAGGTGCCCCTGGCCATCTCCAAGGCGTCTCTCGATGCCAAGAAGAACATGTTCCACGTGCCGGTGACCGAGCAGGGCACCATCCCGCACGAGGTTCTCGGCCACTTTGGTGCCGGCCGCATCATCATCAAGCCCGCTGTCGAGGGTACCGGCGTTATCGCCGGCGGCGCTGTGCGTCCCCTCTTCGAGCTTGCTGGCATCAAGAACGTCCTGTCCAAGTCCCTCGGTACCGACAACGGCCTCAACATCATCAAGGCTGCCGTCGAGGGCCTCAAGGAGCTCTCCAGCCCTGAGGACGTCGCGGCTCGCCGTGGCCTGACGGTCTCCGAGATGTTCGTCGGTAAGGAGAACTAAGCATGGCTGACACCATCAAGATCAAGCAGGTCCGCAGCACCAACGGTTGCAAGCAGGACCAGGTCCGTACTGTCCGTGCCCTCGGTCTCCACAGGATCCGCGAGGTTCGCGAGATTGCTGACAACGAGTCCGTCCGCGGCATGATCTTCAAGGTTAAGCACCTTGTCGAGATTGTAGAGGAGTAGCAAATGCAGCTTCACGATCTTACTCCCGCGCCCGGTTCCACTAAGAACCGCAAGCGCGTCGGCCGTGGCAATTCTTCGGGTCACGGCACCACTTCTGGCCGCGGCCAGAAGGGCCAGGGTTCCCGCTCTGGTGGCACCAAGGGTGCCGGCTTCGAGGGTGGCCAGACTCCGCTGGCTATGCGCCTGCCCAAGCTTCCGGGCTTCCGCAACCCCCGTCGTATCGAGTACACCGCTGTTAACGTTGAGCGTCTCGAGCGTAAGTTCGAGGACGGCGCTGTAATCGACGGTGCCGCTCTTAAGGCCGCTCGCATCACCAAGAGCGAGTTCGAGCCCGTCAAGGTGCTCGGCAATGGTGAGCTCACCAAGAAGTTCACGGTCAAGGTCGACAAGGTCAGCGCTTCTGCGCAGGCCAAGATCGAGGCCGCCGGCGGAAAGGTCGAGCTGCCGTGCTAAATGGTCTTAAGAATGCTTTCCGCATCAAAGAATTGCGCGAAAAGATTCTTTTTACCATAGCTATGCTCGTCGTGTACCGCATTGGTGCGCACGTTCCTGTGCCCGGCATTCCCTTCCAGGGGATGCTGGGCCTTTTCTCGACCGATAACAATTCGGTCGCCGCAGGTGCTATGGCCCTCCTGAATCTTTTCTCTGGCGGCGCGTTGAGCTATGTGTCGGTGTTTTCGCTGGGCATCATGCCTTACATCACCAGCTCGATCATCCTCCAGATGCTCCAGGCCGTCGTGCCTTCCCTGCATGAGCTTGCCCGCGAGGGCGAGGTCGGTCAGACCAAGATTACGCAGTATTCGCGTTACCTCACCCTGGCTCTGGCAATCCTCAACTCCGTGGGTTACCTCTTCCTCTTTAAGAGCTTCGGCATCAGCTTCAATGGCGCCGGCGCTCCCGAGATCATCTTCGACCTCATGATTGTCGGCACGCTCACCGCGGGCGCCATGCTGATCATGTGGATTGGTGAGCTCATCACCCAGCGCGGTATCGGCAATGGCATGTCGCTGATCATCTTTGCGAACATCATGGCCGGTCTGCCGCAGGCGATCTTCTCCAGCACCGAGGGCAATGCCGGTGGCATCATCACCATGGTGATCATCTGCGCCATCATCCTGCTGGTTATCCCGCTGATTGTTTTCCTTGAGCGTGGCCAGCGCCGCATCCCGGTCTCCTACGCCAAACGCGTCGTGGGCCGTCGCATGATGGGTGGCCAGACCACCTACCTGCCCATTAAGGTCAATACCGCGGGTGTCGTGCCGATCATCTTCGCTTCGGCGCTGCTGTACTTCCCGGCTCAGATTGCCGTGTTCTTCCCCGGCATCGGTTGGATTCAGGCAGTTGCCTCTGCGCTTTCGACCGGTTGGCTCAACTGGGTGCTTAACGTTGTCCTCATCGTGTTCTTCGCGTACTTCTACACCTCTATGGTGTTCAACCCCGATGACACGGCCGACAACCTTAAGAAGCAGGGTGGCTTTATTCCGGGCGTCCGTCCGGGTAGGGCTACCGCGGCCTACATCAAGAACGCGCTCAACAAGATCACGCTTCCCAGCGCTGTCTTTTTGGCGCTCATCGCCATCGTGCCTTCGATCATCTTCTCCTTCACGGGTAACCATCTGATCCAGGCATTTGGCGGCACGTCCATCCTCATCATGGTCGGCGTCGTGCTCGACACGGTCGATAAGCTCGAAGGCCAGATCAAGATGTATGATTACGATGGATTCTTTAAATAGGCTAGAGGAGGATTGCTCATGAACCTCGTATTGCTCGGAGCTCCGGGTGCCGGTAAGGGCACCGTCGCACAGGAGCTCGTCGCCGAGTTTGGCGTCGCTCACATTTCCACGGGCGACCTGCTGCGTGCTGCCGTCAAGGGTGGCACCGAGCTTGGTATTCAGGCTAAGAAGTACATGGACGCTGGCGAGCTCGTTCCCGACCAGCTCGTGATCGACCTTGTCAAGGAGCGCCTTGCTGCCGATGACGCCCAGCAGGGCTTCATCCTCGACGGCTTCCCGCGCAACACCGCCCAGGCTGTGACGCTCGATTCCGAGCTCTCCGCCATGGGTCGCGAGATCGACTGCGCCCTTCTGGTCGACGTGGCCCCCGAGGTCATCATCGATCGTCTGTCTTCGCGTCGCACTTGCCGCGCCTGCGGTTACACCGGCACCGCTGCCGATGCTACCTGCCCCAAGTGCGCCGGCGAGATGTATCAGCGCGACGACGACAAGCCCGAGACCATCAAGAACCGTCTCGACGTCTACGAGAAGTCCACGAGCCCGCTCGTCGACTACTATCGTGGCCAGGGTCTGCTCAAGTCGGTCAACGGTGACCAGGCTCGCGAGACCGTGTACGGGGATGTCAAAGAGGCTCTCGGTCTATGATCAAGATTAAGTCTGCAACGCAAATCGAGCAGATGAAGAAGGCAGGAGCGCTATCTAAGATGGCGCTCCGCCACGTTGGAGCCATGGTGCGCCCTGGTGTTTCGACCTTTGAGCTCGATCAGCTCGCGGAGCAGATTATCCGTATGCATGGCGGCACCCCGGCCTTTAAGGGTTACGGCGGGTTCCCCGGTACCATTTGCGCATCGATTAACGATGCCGTGGTCCACGGTATTCCCAACCCCGACATGATCCTGCGCGATGGCGATATCATCTCCATCGATACGGGAGCCGTTGTCGACGGTTGGGTTGGCGATAACGCTTGGACGTTTTTTGTCGGCACACCCACGCCCGAGGCCAAGGCCCTGTGCGAGGTCACGCGCGATTGCCTTAAGGCTGCCATCGAGCAGGCTGTTCCCGGTAACCATATCGGGGATGTTGGTTACGCCGTTCAGTCCCTCGCCGAGTCTCACGGTTACGGCGTGCTTCGTGACTATGTGGGCCATGGCATTGGCCGCGTGATGCACGAGGACCCCAACGTTCCTAACTATGGAAAGAAGGGGAGGGGCGTTCGCCTCCAGGCCGGCATGGTCATTGCCATCGAGCCGATGGTTACGATGGGTTCCAACCATGTGAGCACGGGCTCCGACGGTTGGATTGTTACGACCAACGACCACCTGCCCGCCGCGCACTACGAGAACACCGTCGCCATTACCAATGACGGTCCGGTGATTATCACCACGGATGCCCAAGGTGCTTGGTGTTCGCTCCAAGGCGGAGAAATGTAACAAGTTCCACTTAGTTGTGGAGCCATTACGAAGTTATTACGATGCGTGCATACGTGTTGTAGAATACTCAATCGCTGTCGTTTTCTAGAGAAAGATGATTGCTTGTGAAGAAGGAAGACGCAATTGAGCTCGAGGGTACGGTAAAGGAACCGCTGCCCAATGCCATGTTTAAGGTCGAGCTCGAGAACGGTCATTCGGTTCTGTGCAACATTTCTGGCAAGATCCGAATGAATTACATCCGTATTCTCCCCGGTGACAGGGTTGTCGTGGAGCTTTCCCCGTACGACCTGACCCGCGGCCGCATCACCTATCGCTACAAATAGCGGCACGCATACGCGCACTCCATTTCCGACTGCAGGCTTAGCTCAACCTACGGTCGGATTGTGTGTGAAGACCAGCCATAGTTTTAAACGCCTGCGGCTGGGCGAGTAGATAGTAGGGAAGTAGTTTGAGCGCTACCGAAAGGAAGAACGATGAAGGTACGTCCTTCGGTCAAGAAGATGTGCGATAAGTGCAAAATCATTAGGCGCCATGGCAAGGTCCTCGTCATTTGCGAGAACCCCCGTCATAAGCAGCGTCAGGGTTAAGAGAGGAGACTACGTTGGCCCGTATTAATGGTGTCGACCTCCCGCGTGAGAAGCGCGTTGAGATCGGTCTGACCTACATTTACGGCATCGGCCGCACCACTGCGACGAAGATCTGCGTCGAGTGCAACGTTAACGTGGATACGCGCGTTAAGGACCTCACCGAGGATGAGGTTAACGCCATCCGTGATTATATCGATAAGAACCAGATCATGGTTGAGGGCGACCTCCGCCGTGAGCGCAACCAGAACGTCAAGCGCCTTATGGACATCGGCTGCAACCGCGGCCTTCGTCACCGCAAGGGCCTCCCGGTCCGCGGCCAGCGCACCCACACTAACGCTCGTACCCGCAAGGGCCCGAAGCGTCAGATCGGTGCTAAGAAGAAGAAATAAGGAGCGCTAGATAGATGGCTACTGCTAAGAAGAACGTTCGCGCTGCCCGTCTGAAGCGCGCGGACCGTAAGAACATTTCCGTGGGCCAGGCTCACATCCGTTCTACGTTCAACAACACGATCGTTTCGATCACCGATCCCCAGGGCAACGTCATTTCCTGGAAGTCGGCTGGCCAGGTGGGCTTCAAGGGCTCCCGTAAGTCCACGCCGTTCGCTGCCCAGATGGCTGCCGAGGCTGCTGCCAAGCAGGCCATGGAGCACGGTATGAAGAAGGTTTCTGTCTTCGTCAAGGGCCCCGGCTCCGGTCGTGAGACCGCCATCCGCTCCCTCCAGGCTGCTGGCCTCGAGGTCTCGAGCATCCAGGACAAGACCCCCATTCCGCACAACGGCTGCCGCCCCAAGAAGCGTCGCCGCGTGTAACTGAAAGGATCGTATCAATATGGCAATCGACAGGACTCCTGTTCTTAAGCGCTGCCGTCAGCTCGGGATCGATCCCGCTGAGCTCGGTTACAGCAGCAAGAAGGAATCTATCCGTCAGCCCAAGCGCCGTCGCAAGGAATCTGAGTACGGCATGCAGCTGCGCGAGAAGCAGAAGGTCAAGTTCATCTATGGCGTTCTGGAGAAGCAGTTCCACGGCTACTTCAACAAGGCCCGTAAGATGAACGGCGTCACCGGTGAGAACCTCATGATCATCCTTGAGTCTCGCCTTGACAACGTCGTCTTCCGTCTTGGCTTCGCCCGCACCCGCAAAGAGGCTCGTCAGTCCGTCCGTCACGGTCACTTCACCGTGAACGGCAAGCGCGTGGATATTCCGTCCTACCGCGTCAAGGCCGGCGACGTCGTCGCTGTCGGCGAGAAGTTCCGTGACCTCCTCCCCATCAAGGAGGCTCTGATTTCCTCCGAGCGCTTTGAGGTCCCTGGCTGGCTCGAGGTCGATATCGAGAAGCTGTCTGGTAACGTGCTCGCTCTGCCGACGCGTGAGCAGATCAGCGGTGATATCAACGAGCAGCTCATCGTCGAGCTCTACTCTAAGTAGTCCATCCGGGCTGCTGAGGCTGGAGGTAATACATGTCAGAATTCATTAGGCCTCAGGTTCAGGTCGAAGAGATCAACGAGACGTCTGCTCGTGTCTCCGTCGAGCCGCTCGAGCGTGGCTACGGCGATACGCTGGGTAACTCCCTTCGTCGCGTTCTTCTGTCCTCGCTCGAGGGTGCCGCCGTCGAGGCTATTCAGATCGATGGTGCGCAGCACGAGTTCATGACCATCCCTAACATGGTCGAGGATGTCACCGACATCGTCCTGAATGTCAAGGGTCTTGTCTTCAGGGCTCTCGGCACGACCGACGAGGCGACCGCCACCATCTCGGTTGACGGCCCCTGCGAGGTCACCGGTGCGGACTTCTTTATTCCGTCCGAGTTTGAGCTGGTCAACCCCGAGCAGCACATCGCTACGCTCACCGAGGGTGGCCATCTCACCATGAGCATGCGCATCGGCTATGGCCGCGGCTATGTTTCTGGCGAGGCCAACAAGCGCGACAACGATCCCATCGGTGTGATCCACGTCGACTCGCTGTACTCGCCGGTTTCCCGTTGCGCCAAGCTCGTTGAGGCTTGCCGTGTCGGTCAGCACACCGACTACGACCGCCTTGTCCTCGAGATCGAGACCAACGGCTCCATCGCCCCGCGCGACGCCGTGGTCCAGGCTGCCAATATCATCAACCAGCATATGGCCGCCTTTATGAACCTTGCCGAGACCCCCGAGGTCGAGGAGGAGGCTTCGATCTTCGCTCCCGAGGTCACCAACGACAACGCCGAGCTGGACAAGCAGATCGAGGATCTGGACCTTTCCGTCCGTTCCTACAACTGCCTTAAGCGCGCCAGCATTCACTCGGTCCGTCAGCTCGTTGAGTTCTCGGAGAACGATCTGCTTAACATCCGTAACTTCGGTGTTAAGTCGATCGAGGAAGTGAAGGACAAGCTTGAGTCCATGGGCCTGAGCCTGAAGGCTTAATGCTTCGCATATTTGAGGAGAAACTAGACCATGCGTCACAACGTTAAGAAGGGCCTGAAGCTCGGCACCGATGCGAGCCACACCAAGGCCATGAAGAAGAGCCTGGCCAAGGCCCTCTTCGAGAACGACCGCATCAAGACCACCGAGACCCGCGCTAAGGCGCTGCGTTCGGTCGTCGATCCGATCATCACCTGGGCCAAGAAGGGCGACCTGCACTCTCGTCGTCTGGCCATCGCCAAGCTCGGCGATAAGCAGCTCGTTGCCGAGATCTTCGACAAGGCTGCCCAGGGCATGTGGCAGGACCGCAACGGCGGTTACACCCGCATCATGAAGCTCGGCAACCGTAAGGGCGACAACGCTCCTATCGTTATCATGGAGCTCGTCACCGAGCCTTGCACGCCTAAGGCCAAGAAGGCTGCTCCGGCCCCCAAGAAGGCCGCTGCTCCCAAGAAGGTCGAGGCCGTCGAGGAGGCTCCTGCTGAGGAGACCGCTGAGTAGACAATCCGTCTGCATAGGCTATATTCGAGGGGTACGTTCGCGTACCCCTCTTTTTTTGTCGCGATACCGTTGATTGTTTGTTGGGAGCGCCCATGACCGCGCCGTCTGATTTCAATTCGATTCCTGAGCTCGATGCCACGCTTGTATTCTGTGTTGCCTATGATGGCTCGTCGTATAGCGGATTTGCCGAGCAGCCGGGACAGACGACGGTTGCGGGTGAGCTACGTCGAGCCATTGAGACGCTGCTTCGCCGCCCGATCGATCTGACGTGTGCGGGGCGTACCGATGCCGGCGTGCATGCCGTGGCTCAGTACATCAGCGTGCCCGTTACGGACGCTGAGCTCGCTTGTACGCGCCGTAGGTGGCTGCGGGCCATGGATGCCCTGCTGCCCAAAGATATCGCCATAAACGAGGTCTACAGGGCCCGTAAAGGCTTTTCTGCACGCTTTGACGCGCATTCCCGTACGTATACATACCGTATTGCCGATCGCGATGCGCGCCCCGTGCTGTCCCGCGGTGCCGTGTGGTGGCATCGCTATCCCTTGGATGTTGAGGCTATGTCTTCTGCCTGCCCCGCGCTGCTGGGCGAGCAGGACTTTAAAAGCTTTTGCAAGGTTGCCTCGGCCGTTGGCAAGCCCACGCATCGCTGCGTGATGCGTGCCGAATTTGGCCATGAGGTTGCGTTTGGCGAGGACATCCTGACGTTTACCATCGAGGGCAATGCATTTCTGCATTCGATGGTCCGTACGATCGTGGGCACGCTTGTCGAGATTGGCATGCATCGCCGTGAACCCGAGTGGATGCGCGAGGTCATCGATGCTTGCGACCGTACCGCTGCGGGCCCCACGGCTCCTGCCTGCGGCCTTACGTTTATGGGCGTGGATTACGATCCCGCCGAGCTTGTCGTGCTCGACTAGGGGAGGGTTCGACGCGTCGTGCGTTGACACCTGTCGTCTGTGGTCTGCGCGTGTGCAACATCTGTTCTTGGCGTGCAATACAACTGGTGTCTCATTGCTTTTATTGCCGGGGTGTACCATGAAGCTCGGTTTGATTTATTGCTGTCGAGAGGACGGATAATTTGGTTCGACGTGGCTCGCATCCGCGACTTTCGGTGATCCTTGTGGTAGAAGGTTCGCCCAGCTATGCGATGCGTGCGCTCGAGAGTATCCAGAACCAAGACCTCTACGATTTGCAGATTGTCGTTGTCTGTCGCGATACTGCGCCCGGTGTGCGCCATTCGCTTCAAGTTGCTGCCGACAGGGACATCCATATTGATTTGATTGACGTCGAGGACGCGAAGCACAGCGCTTGTCTTCGTGCCGGTTTTGCTGCCTCGCGCGGCTCTCAAATCATCGCTATGAACGCCGATGAGTGGTTTGCTCCGCAGTCCCTTTCCAAGATGGTCGATATCGCGTGCGATACTGCGGCAGACATAGTGTTCCCCACGGTGTCGCTCGACCGCTATGATGCACATCGAGAGCGCCATTCGCGTGTCTTGGATGCTACTCATATTTCCATTGATAGCAAATCTTCGATGGTGGCCGGGCTGCCTCAGTTGATTTTAGGCGGCCTAGTCGTTCAGACCTCTGGCGTGATGTATAGTCGTCCGCTGTTTGAGGCATGCCTGTCGCACGGCAAGGCGTACCGTACGGTTGAGTTTATGGTGTGCGCGCTCTCGCAGGCGCAGCGCGTCTCCGGATGCGGCGACGCTTGTTTCCACACGGTAGCGCCTAAGCTTACAGACGCCTTTGATCCCACCATGTATGCCAAGGTATCCGATGACACCCGAGCGCTCGACGAGCTTGCGGACTCACTCTCGGAAGCAGATAGCGGTGGTCGGCTCAAGCTGGCAAGCCAAAAGTTCTACTTTGCCGGACTGGTCGCCTGCATCGAGAATTTGTGTCTGAGCCCGCATGGGGTGTCGTCAATCGAGCGTTCCGCCCGCATGCGTGATATGCTCGAGGCGCCTCGAACCCGTCAGATGGTCGCCGCGCTCAAGGACAACCATCGGGGACTCGGTCTGTTGTTTGGGCCGATCGCCAGCGCTAAGCCCGCGCGCTGCGTGATGTGTACGCATCTGGCAGCTTTTCTTAACCGGACGGGCGCAAAGCCCGCCTAAACGGCTCATTACGAAACAAACTTGCATAGAATTGTTTCGAAATGCGTTCTTATTCACAAAAGCCTTCAAATAGCGCTAAACTATTCAAACACTGGTTGATTGTCTCCGCCATCTTTTGGAGTGAGGGTTTGTATGGCTAAAAAACGCAATGGGCGCCAGGATGCCATTAGAGATATTGTGCGCAATAAGGACGTCCGCACGCAACGCGTGCTGGTCGATGAGCTCCGCGCTATGGGCTTTGATTGCACGCAGGCGACTGTCTCTCGCGATATTGCCGATATGGGGCTGCGTAAGCTCCCTGAGGGCATCTATGTTCTGGCAGAGGACCTACACCTGCAGCGCATGGTTTCCGAGCTCGTAACGGGCGTTCTGCGTACCGATAATCTGGTTATGATCAAGGCTCAGCCTGGCACGGCTTCCGGCATCGCCGCCGCCGTTGATGCGGCAGAGTTGCCCGATGTGCTTGGCTCGCTTGCCGGCAACGATACGATTTTGGTTATTGCCCAGACGGCCGAGGACGGCGAGCGTCTCGAGGCGCTGATCAATAAGCTGAGCAATTCTCGCAAGTAGGCGTGCGGGTCGTGCGCTCGGCACTTCGTGCACTGACATAGTGGCTTGTAAGGGGTATCGACGTTGGTCGGTACCCCTTTTTGTTTGCCGGTATAAAGACCGCCCACCAGGTCGCTTCAAACTAAAAGGCCCCCGAGCAGTTCAATAGGCTGCTCGGGGGCCTTGTTGCTTATGGCCGGATGATTTCTAGCCGACCGTATCGTCAGGCGTGGGCGAGGGGTCGGGAGTGGGAGTGGGCGTAGGCGTAGGCGTGCCGCCATCGCCGCCGGTCGAACCACCAGTGGAGCCGCCCGTCGAGCCACCAGTGGAGCCGCCCGTCGAGCCACCGGTCGTACCGGTGCCGCCGGTGGTGTCGCCGCCCGTGGTCTCGGTAGTCGTGGTCGTCGTGGTAGTCGTTGTGGTGGTTTCCTCTTCGTCCTCGTTCTCGTCCTTGTCCTTGTCGTCGTTCTCCGACTTCTTGGTGTTGTTGGTGCCGTAGAACTTCCAGACGCTGTTGTTCTTGTAGGTGGGCGCCGTTCCGGTCGCAAACTCCTCGCGCTCGGTACCGGTCAGAACGGTGTTCATAAACCGCTTAAAGACAGGCAGGTTGGTGCTGTCGCCCAGCAGGTCCGTGCCGTATTTTTGGATGGGGATCTCGCCCGCGGAATAGCCGGTCCACAGGGCGCACGCCAGCTGCGGGGTATAGCCGCAGAACCACAGGTTGGTGGTGTTGTCGGTGGTGCCCGTCTTGCCGGCATAGGGCTGGTTGACACTCAGGGCGCCGGCAGCACCCGTACCGCTGCCCTTCATGACGCCGGACAGAACATCGGTGACCGCGGCGGCCTCGCCCTCGGTAAGCACCTGTGAGGGATTGTCGGTGTGCTGGTACAGCACCGAACCGGTACGAGAGTCAATCTCGGTGATGGCGATCGGCTGGCGATAGTAGCCGCCGTTGGCAAACGTCGCGTAGGCGGCGGCCATCTCGAGCGGCGAGATCGAGCCGGTGCCGAGGGTCATGACGGGAACGTCCTCGATGTTGTCCTTGGCGGGGTCGATGCCGAGCTTTTTGACGAGCGAGATGATCTTGCTGTTGCCGACGGCTTCCGCCACCTGGATGTAGCCGGTGTTGGAGGAGTATGCCGTCGCCTGCTTAAGCGTGATGTTGCCATAGCTCTGGTTGGCGTAGTTTTGTACCTCGGTTGTGGTGCCCTTGGTCTTGAGCGGCGAGTTGCAGTTGAGGGTGACGTTGGGGTTCATGCCGTTTTGGATGGCAGTTGCCAGCGTAAAGGCCTTAAAGGTGGAGCCGACGGGACGCTTGGCCGTGGCATGGTTTACGTGGTTCTCGTCGGCGTTGTAGTCGTAGCCGCCCACCATGCACTTGATGTAGCCGGTCTTGGGGTCGACGACGACCATGCCCATGTCCAGGCCGTCAAGCGAGAGCGTGTCGAGCTGCTCGCGGACGGCATTCTCTGCCACCTGCTGCATCGTGGGGTCGATGGTGGTCTTGACGGTCAGGCCGCCCTTAAAGAGCACGTCGGTCGAGAACTCCTGCTCCAGTAGCTGCTTGACGTAGGAGACAAAGTAGGGCTGCGAGTATACGTCGACGCCGCTGCCCGAAATCTCGGTCACGTTGAGGGTGATGGGCTCGGCCTGTGCGGCATCGTGCTCCTCCTGGGTGATGTGGCCCAGGCGCAGCATGTTGTCGAGAACCTTGTTGCGGCGAGACAGCGCCAGGTCGGGGTTGACTGTGGGGTCGTACTGCGAAGGCGAGTTGGGAAGGCCGATGAGCAGCGCGGCCTCGCTGAGGGTGAGGTCGGCGGCGCTCTTGGACAGATAGGTCTCGGCTGCGGCCTCGATGCCGTAGGCGCCGTGGCCGTAATAGATGGTGTTGAGGTACATCATGAGGATCTCGTCTTTGGAGTACATGTCCTCCATCTTGATGGCGATGTAGGCCTCGCGCACCTTACGCTCAATGGTCGAGTCGAACTGCTCCTCCTGCAGGATGGTGTTGCGCACAAGCTGCTGGGTGATCGTCGAGGCGCCTTCGTGCCCGCCACCGAGGGTTGCCACCGCAGCACGCGCGATACCCCACAGGTCGATACCGCCGTGCTCGTAGAAGCGCTCGTCCTCGACGTCAACGGTGCCCTGCAGCACGTAGGGGGAGACCTCGTCCTTGGTGATGGACTTGCGGTTTTGCGTGTAGAAGCTCGCGATCTTGTTGCCGTTGCAGTCGACGATCTCGGTGGGCTCGCTCACCAGATACGCGTTGGCGTCGGTGTAGTCGGGCAGATCGGACAGCCAGCGGTTGACGTTGCCGACCATGCCGATGCCAAACGCCACGCCCGCAATCAGCAGAAAGCCCAAAAACGAGAGCAGGATTATGGGCAGGGCGTGCGTCTTTGAACGGCTGTGTCCCTGTCGTTGGCGAGGACCCATATATTGACCTCCAGGTATGTCGTGCCGGACGGTGGATGTGCCGTCGGGGCAGGATGGACATAAGTTATTACACGATAAACCAAATGGGGCGCGCGAGGCCTCGTGTATGCTGGAAGACGGCATTTTTCAGAGTGAATGCATACCTTGGTAAGGAGTTTGTCGATGGCGATTCGGGCGATGGGGCCGAGCGGACAATACGAGACTGGATTGGATGCTGCCGGTGCGGCGCTGCCCGAGCTGCTGGCGCCGGCGGGCGGACTCGACCAGATGCTTGCGGCCATCGCCGCGGGCGCCGATGCCATCTATGCGGGGTTGGGCGGCTTTAACGCCCGTGTGAGCGCCCATGGCTTTACGGATAACGAGTTTGCGCGCGGCTGCGCCGTGGCGCATGCCCATGGCGTGCGCGTGTACGTAACGCTCAACGTGTTCGTGTTTGACGATGAGCTTGCCGACGCCGTGGCGTTGGGAGCTCATGCACTGGAGCTGGGCGCCGATGCTCTGATTGTCGCCGATGCCGGGCTGGCTTGTGCACTGCGCGCGGCGATTCCCGGGGTCGAGATTCACCTGTCCACGCAGGCGGGCGTTCATAGCGAAGGCGCCGTGCGGCTTGCCGCCGATGAGCTGGGGGTCGAGCGCGTGACGACGGCACGCGAGCTGACGGTCGACGAGATTGCGGCGCTCTGTGCCACGGGCGTGCCCATCGAGGTATTCTGCCACGGTGCGATATGCATCGGCTATTCGGGGGCGTGCGAGTTTTCGGCCCTGCGGCGTGGGCGCTCGGCGATGCGCGGCGACTGCACGCAGCCGTGCCGTCTGGCGTACGACCTAGTGGACGAGGCGGGGCAGAGTGTTGTTGCCGTCGAGGGAGACCGCCTGCTTTGTCCGCGTGACTATCTGGGTATTGTGCATCTGCCCGAGCTTGTAGATGCCGGCGTGGCGTCGCTCAAGATCGAGGGGCGCATGAAGAACCCCGATTACGTATTCAACGTGGTGCGGGTGTGGCGCCGGGCACTCGATATGCTGTGCGACGGCGCGTGGGACCCCGGTGCCGTGGAAGAGTTTGAACGCGAGCTTGGAAGATCGTTTAACCGTGGGTTTACCGATGCGTACCCGCGAGGGCGTTCGGGTGCCGAGCTGATGAGCTTTGAGCGCGCAATTAATCAGGGCGTGCGCGTGGGGCGCTTGGTCGCTGTGGGCCACGAAGAGGTGACCGTTGAGCTCGACGCCGCCGTGGCGGCGGGTGACACGCTCGAGATTCGGTTCTATCCGGGTGCCGACGCGCGTCCCGATGTGCCCAAGCGCTGGCCGCAGGTGCCCTGCCCGGTGGATGCCGCAGCGGGGAAGCGCGTCGTCGTGCATTGCAAGCGTAAGGTGGACACGGGCTGCGAGGTATACCTGATTCGCAGCGCCGGCGTGTTGGATCAGACAGCGGCGGTGTTGGAGCGCATGCGGGCCGAGGCGGATGCGATTGCGCCCGTTGCGCGTGCCGTTGAGGTGCTGCCCTTTGAGGACGCTGCGGTGGATGGCGGCGCGTCGACGGAGTTGGCGGGGTCGGCGGGGCCGGTAAAGCGCGAGGATTTTGCTCGTATGGTCTTTGCCTGGGAGCTGATGGATGTGGGTCCGCGCGATGAGCGAGATCTGTCCGATACAACGGTGGTGCTCGACGAAGTGTGCCGCGCGGGCGACGCCGAGCGGACTCGGGCGCTTATGCAGCGTGCCGGGCGCGTCGTCTGCCGCAATCTGGGACAAGTGGCGATGGCCCGCGAGCTGGGCACAACGTTTGACGTGGCGGCGCCGGTGTTCTGTGCCAATCGGGCCACGCTTACCTGGCTGCGCGGACTCGGCGCGGGCCGTGTGTATTTGCCTGCCGAGCTTGTCGCCGATGACGCGGAGCGTGTTGCCGAGCTTGCCGCTTGCCCCGGTGTCTTGGGGCCTGTCGATGCCGACCGTCCCGAGCTCATGGTGTGCGAGCACTGCTTGCTGACTGCCGAGGGCGCCTGCGCCACGGATGCGACGGGGCAGGTCCGTTGCCGTGACTGCTCGCACCGTCAGCAGGCGCGCTTTTTGATCGAACGTGACGGCACGCGTTTGCCGGTCGTTATCGACGCGTGCGGCAGGACGAGGATTTTCCTGTCGTAGGTGTTCGGCCGCGCCGTTTTGGTTATTATGAGTGGGTTTATGAACTTCGAGCACCGCCGTATCCGGTGAGGGTGCTATAGCAAAAGGAGGATACCCAATGCTGTCTGTCGACGAGCAAATGCGTATCATCACCTCGGGCGCAGCGCAGATCGTCCCCGAGGCCGACCTTCGCAAGAAGCTTGAGAAGGGCGAGCCCCTCAACATCAAGCTCGGCGTCGATCCCACCAGCCCCGACCTGCACCTGGGCCATGCCGTGCCCCTGCGCAAGATGCGTCAGTTCCAGGACCTGGGCCACAAGGTCACCCTCATCATCGGTAACGGCACCGCACTGATCGGCGATCCTTCGGGCAAGAACTCCACCCGCCCGCAGCTTTCGCAGGAGCAGATTGAGGCCAACGCCGAGACCTACGTGAGCCAGGCCATGAAGATCCTGGATCCCGAGAAGACCACCATCGTGCACAACGGCGACTGGATCCTGTCGATGGATCTGGCCGGCCTGCTGCGGGTGTGCTCCAAGTTCACCGTCGCCCGCATCCTCGAGCGCGATGACTTTACCAAGCGCTACCAGTCCCAGACGCCGATCGCCCTGCACGAGTTCCTGTACCCCGTGATGCAGGCCTTCGACTCCGTTCAGATCAAGGCCGACGTGGAGATGGGCGGCACCGACCAGCTCTTCAACCTGCTCGCCGGCCGCGAGCTCATGGAGAAGATGGGCATGGAGCCGCAGATCGCGCTTACCATGCCGCTGCTCGAGGGCACCGATGGCGTGCGCAAGATGTCCAAGTCCTACGGCAACTACATCGGCCTGACCGATGCTCCCAAGGATATGTTCGGCAAGACGATGTCCATCCCCGACGAGATGATCGGCAAGTACTATCGTCTGGCCAGCTCGCTCACCCCGGCCGAGGTCGACAAGATCGACGCTGCCCTGGCCGACGGTTCCGCCGATCCCTATGAGCTCAAGCGCGCGCTGGGCCGCGACCTGTGCGACACCTATCACGGCGCCGGTGCCGGTGACGAGGCTCAGGCCGAGTTCGACCGCGTGTTCAAGGAGGGCCAGCTTGCCGACTTCCCCGAGAAGCATGTCGAGCTGACCGTCAACGACGAGGGCCAGATCTACCTCGCAGGCCTGCTTAAGGACCTGGGCCTTTCGGCGAGCGCCCATCCGTTTTTTCCACCATAATTTCGGTTTGCGTATCACGGTCAATCAGAAAG
>OGYS01000140.1_pt1 | contig 44854 bp, 35 predicted proteins | sample 1576611 | NCBI WGS metagenome assembly OGYS01 (sample SAMEA3541571, study PRJEB24748) | human gut metagenome | biome: human gut; feature: human-associated habitat; material: faeces | place: China | collected 2012
CCGCGGCGAAGCTCACATGCCGGATCGTCGATATTGGGTGCCGTGGTATCGCGCACCAAGACATCTTTGATCATGAGCTTGGGCTTCACACGTCCCTGCCAATGCTCGGCAACGGCCTCGAACACCAAGTCGACGGCGCTGTCGCAATTGATAAGCCTGTCGATCTGCGATACGCGGAACATGATTGCCGGCACGCTCGCGGCTCCATCCGTCGCCACGAAGCGCATATGCTCGCCGGTCTTACCCACCACGGCGCGATCACACATCGTCACGCCCTCGGCAGCCAGCAGCGGCACCTTATTACCCTGGCCAAACGGCTCAAGACGGGAGATCTGCTCGATGGTCTCAATATTCAGCTCGGAGAGGTCGACGGTGGCGGCAACCTCGTCGGTGTCCTCAAAGTCCTCGGCGGGAAGCTCGGACAACACGGCGGAAAGACGTCGACGAAACTCATCGAGCTTAGATGCCTCGACGGTCACGCCCACCGCACCGGCATGTCCGCCGCGGCGAATCAGCAGGTCGGAACAGCGCTCGACGGCTTCGAACAGGTTGACCTTGCCCACCGAGCGACCCGAGCCACGTGCTATACCGTCCTCGATAGAGAAGAGCAACGCCGGCACGTGATATCGGTTGGTGAGGCGGCTCGCCACGATGCCCTTAACGCCCTCGTGCCAGCCTTCGCCGCCCACGACAATCGCGCGCCCGCCATCATAGGTCTCCTCGACCTTTGCCATGGCATCGCGCGTGAGCTCCGCCTCAATCTCGCGACGCTGACGGTTGATCTCCTCGAGCTCGGCAGCCAGCGCGCTTGCCTCGATAGGATCGCGGGCAAGCAGCAGGTCGAGCGCCAGCTTGGGATCGGCCATGCGGCCGGCGGCGTTTAAGCGGGGAATGAGCGAAAACGACAGGCCGTCGGCCGTAATGGTAGAAAGGTCGGCCTTGGCAAGTGCGGCAAGCGCGATATAGCCGGGACGGGCCGTCACGCGCATCTGCTGGATGCCCTCGGCGACCAGCGCGCGATTCTCGGGCGTGAGCGGCATCATGTCGGACACGGTGCCCAGCGCCGCGACCTCTATCAGCGAACGCCAATACGACGGCTTGCCCAAACGCTCACCCAGGACCTGCACCAGCTTGAGCGCCACGCCGGCGCCGGCAAGTTCACGCGAAGGACCCTCATCCTCGAGCTTAGGGTCGGTCAGGGGCACGCCCTGCGGCACCTGGTCGGACGGCTCATGGTGGTCCGTAACCACCAGATCGATTCCCAAGCTCTCCAGATAGGAGACCTCCTCCTTAGCCGCGATACCGTTATCGACGGTCACGATCAGATTGGGTTGGGCAAGCTCGTTAACGCGGTCGAGCGCCGCGCGCGAAAGGCCATAACCCTCGTCAAAGCGGTGCGGAATAAACGGTGTGACATTGGCGCCAAACGTTCGCAGCGCCTCGGTCAACAGACAAGTCGACGTAATGCCATCGACGTCAAAATCACCAAAGACGGCGATGCGTTCGCGGTTGCGGATGGCGCGCTCGACACGATCGGCAACAACCGACATGCCCGGAATGACGAGCGGATCGGCCCAGTCGCGATCGAGCGAAGGCGTCAAAAATAGCTGTCCTTCCTCAATCGAGGCAATGCCGTGCGCAACCATAATGCGCGCCACCAGCCCGGGTATGCCCAGACCAGCCGAAAGCTCCTTTTCGAGCTCGGGATTTTGCTGAGCGACCGCCCAGCGATGCGTCGTCTTAAGCGATGACATAGGCGCCCACCCCCGATAGGGGCAGGTCGCCGCGATACCTCTCACGGTTCATAGCGATGAGTCCTCTGTGTATGCCCGCTTCGGCAGGCAGATCTGTTGAACGGGTTTATTATACCGTGCGGCACGGACGCAGAGCCTCGCAGCACGCCGTGGTTTCGGTAAACGATGCCGGTAATACCCTCGAAATAATCGAGCGTTTCTAACGCACGGATGCATGCGAGCGTCTAGCATATCCATTCAAAACGGATTTACGAGCAAAGGGAGTCACAAGAGCAGATGAAGCAATGGGTTGGACTGGGAAAGTTCCTCGCGGGGCATATGCAGGTCATCGTTCCGATTTGCGTAACGCTCGGTGTGCTCTTTCCCCAGCAGATCGGCGTACTTAAGCCCATCGTTCCCGCTCTCTTCGCCTTTATGACGTTCCAAGGCGCGCTCAGTAACACCTTCCACCAGGTAGCCGAGGTGTTCCGCCGTCCGCTGCACCTGATTTTGGCGCTGCTCGTCTCGGCGGTGCTTATTCCCATAGCAGCTTATGCCATGGGATCGCTGTTCTTTGGCTCCAACCCCAACCTTGTCTGCGGCATCGTGCTCGAGTACAGCGTACCCGTGGCAGTCACTGCCTTTATGTGGATTAGCATGTTCGGCGGCAACGGCCCGCTCGCGCTCACCATTATCCTGACGTCCTCGGTTATCTCGCCTGTGACGATTCCGCTCACGCTGAAGCTCTTGCTGGGTGCCACCGTCTCGATCGATGTGCCGAGCATGATGCAGGACATGGCCTTTATGATCGCCATCCCCGCCGTGCTCGGCATCGTGATCAACGAGCTCACGCGTGGATGGGGACACGAGAAGCTCTCCCCCGCGCTCTCGCCCGCCTGCAAGTTCATGATGATGGGCGTTATCGCCTCCAACTCCACCGCCATGAGTGAGTACGTGCTGCACGTGAACGCGGTGCGTCTAGAAGTCGCCCTCTTTATTTTGACCTTCGCCATCAGCGGCTTTGTCGTCGGCATTCTGGTCGCCCGCGCACTGCATCTGCCATATAGCGAGACGACTACCATGTGCTTTACCTGCGGCATGCGTAATATCTCTTCGGGTGCCGTCATCGCCACGCAGTACTTTCCGGGCGAAGTCGTGTTTCCCGTCATGTGCGGAACGCTGTTTCAGCAGGTACTCGCCTCGTTTATCGGGCATCTCTTTGAGCGTCTAACCGGCGAGGAGCGTGCCGCCCAGCGCAAGCGCGCCGAGGCCGGCCGCGACGCCATGGCACGCTAGACTGTCCGCATTACGCGGGTGTTAGTCCTGCTATTCGAGCGTTTCCAAATGCGTACGCAGACGCTCAGCATCGATATCGAGCGTTGTCTCGGCATTGACCTGGGCCAAACGATAGCCGACAAAGTAGGGCGAAACCACCCAACGCGGCAGCGCCTTGGCAATGGTCCGACCGCCCAGGTGATAGAAGAACAAGTTGTATGACTCTGCGCGGCCACCGTGGTGCTCGTTCAGGATATAGCGCAGAGCCACCTGGATCGCATCGGCGAAGAGATCCGCCTCGGCTTGGTCTCGCATGCCATCGCTGGCGGCGATTCCTTGCGGAGCTGAAACGTTGATCTCAAAGAATCCCATGATCGGTTCGGTTGAGATGTTGACCGCGATTCTCCCCTGTTGCCAGACATTGATGCCTTCGAAATTGGCGGAAGTCAGCGAAGCATAGCCGTCTTCCTGCTCCAAACCCACAATCTGCATGTGCGGATGAACAAGGCTGCCGCCCGAGAGCGGACCCTTGTTCTTGTACATGAGCACACTTCGATACTGCTGTGAATCGATCATCTGCTGCCAGCAACCCAGGGCAAACCTCATCACATGGTGGAGTTCATCCGGCTCATAGGTCACCAGGTCGGCATTGTGATCGGCCGATTCAATCAGCACGGTTTGACGGGTGGCGCGCAAGGTCTTGAACTTGTTCTCGAGCCATATGCAATCGCCATCACGGCGAATGATGTCGGTGAGCCCTTCTGTATCGCAAAAGGGGCACGCGGTGCCGGGACGACGATTGTCGTCGGGCTTACCATTCGCCTGCTGAACGTCAAATACCAGCGCCACGAATTACACCTCCAGCGGCACGATCTTGGTGCCATGGAGCTCGGAGACGCCCAATGCCACCGCCACGGTATCGCGGTTGGCCGTAGAAATGCCGCCGCCGGGAAGAATGGTCAGGCGGTCGCCCGCATACTCGATAAGACGCGATAGGTGCTCCAGGTTGTCCTCGATCGGCGTTCCGGCAGCACCACCATGCGTCAGGATGCGCGTGATGCCGCAGTCGGCGAGTGTGTCAACGGCATCGATCTGAGCCTCGAGCGAGAGCTGGTCAAAGGCCATGTGGAAGGTGATATCGATGGGCCCGCGCTTGCACTCCTCGGTCGCGCAGCCCGTAGCCATCACGAGGGCGCCGAGGGTGAGCTCGTCGAGCGCCCAGCCGCCGGCACAGGGCTTGCAGCAGCCAAAGACCAGGCCGTCAACGCCGGCGCTCACGGCAAGACCCAAGTCCATCTCCATCATGCGCAGCTCGTCTTGGTTGTAATGAAAGTCACCGCCACGCGGGCGAATCATGCACATCACTCGCGCGTCATGCTCGTGAGCATAGCTGGCCGCAGCGCTGATAACGCCAGCCGAGGGCGTGGTACCACCGACGGCAAGGTTGTCGCACAACTCGATGCGCTTAGCACCGGCATCGATAGCCGCCGGCACCCGCTCAAAGTTCTCGGCACAAAACTCGTACAGCATAGATAGACCCCCAGATGACAAACGTTTTCCGATGGGCATTGTCGCACGCCCCCATGAAGTTGCGGTGGAATAGGGACTGTTTTGGCCTCTGAGGCTCCCATTTAGTCCCTATTCCACCGCAACATAAAGGGGGCAGAACCAAAGTAACGCCGCAGGCAGAGGACCGACAGCGAGCGGGCGCCAGAGCGAACAAATTGGCATGAAAAGAGGGCGGCATAGACCTTCTGGTCATGCTGCCCTCTTTGAATGACAAGTTGTCGCTCTGGCGCCCGCGCAGCGTCGACTGGTCCGCCGTTCGGTAGAACGGCGGAACCGCCTAACCGCCCAGGTAGGCTTTACGCACGTTGTCGTCGTGCAGCAGCTCTTGGCCCGTGCCGGTCATGGTGATCTTGCCGGTCTCGAGCACGTAGCCGCGTGTGGCGATGGAAAGAGCCATCTGCGCATTTTGCTCGACCAGAAGCACCGTGGTGCCGGCCTTGTGCAGGTCCTCAACAATCTGGAAGATCTGTTCGATCAGAATCGGCGCCAGGCCCATGGAAGGCTCGTCGAGCATGAGCAGCTTGGGGTTACTCATAAGGGCGCGGCCCATAACGAGCATCTGCTGCTCGCCGCCCGAAAGGGTGCCGGCGACCTGGCGACGGCGCTCCTTCAGGCGCGGGAACTGCTCATAGACGCGCTCCAGGCCCGGAGCCACCGTGGACTTGGGCTGTGTATAAGCGCCCATCTCCAGGTTCTCCTCGACCGTCATCTGCAAAAAGGCGCGACGGCCCTCGGGGACCTGAGCCAGGCCCTTACCAACCAGCTTGTCGGCAGGCGTATGGGTAATGTCCTCGCCCATAAACTTGATGGAGCCGGTCTTGGAACGCAGCAGGCCCGAGACGGTCTTAAGCGTCGTGGACTTACCGGCGCCGTTGGCACCGATCAGAGCCACGATCTCGCCCTCGTTGACGTTAAAGGAGATGTCCTTGATGGCGTGGATAGCGCCGTACCAGACGTTGATGTTGTAGACGGAAAGCATCGGCTCTGCCATTTAGTTCTCCCCCTTATCCTGCTTGCCCAGATACGCCTCGATAACGGCGTCGTTGTTCTGGATTTCCTCGGCCGTGCCCTTGGCGATGACCTTACCAAAGTTGAGTACACAGATGCCCTCGCAAATATTCATGACGAGCGACATGTCGTGCTCGATAAGCATGATGGCAATGCCGAAGGTGTCGCGAATCTTAACGATGTTCTCCATGAGTTCCGCGGTCTCGGACGGGTTCATGCCGGCGGCAGGCTCGTCGAGCAGCAGCAGTTTGGGGTTGGTGGCAAGCGCGCGGACGATCTCCAGACGACGCTGGGCGCCGTAAGGCAGCGAGCCAGCCTGCTCGTTTGCCAGATGCTCCATATCAAAGATGGACAGCAGCTCTATGGCACGCTCGTGGGCGGCCTTCTCGTGCTTCCAATACGTCGGCAGGCGCAGCACGCCCTCAAAGCCGGAGTAACGCTCCTGGTTATGCAGGCCGACCTTAACGTTATCCTCCACCGTCATGGTGTTGAACAGACGAATGTTCTGGAAGGTACGAGCAATACCCATACGGTTGACCTGATAGACCGACTTACCCGAGGTGTCCTCGCCGTCGAGCAGGATGGTGCCGTGCGTGGGCTGGTACACCTTGGTGAGCAGGTTGAAGACCGTGGTCTTGCCGGCACCGTTGGGGCCGATCAGACCGGCGATCTCGGTCTTGCCGATAGTCAGGCTAAAGTCGTCGACTGCCTTAAGGCCGCCAAACTCAATGCCCAGGTGGATGCACTCGAGTGCCGGGCGCTCGCCCAGGTCACGATCGGGAACGATGGCGCCAGAAGGATACGGGACCATCTTGCCCTTGTTGAACTCAAATTTACTGGACATCGGCTGCCACCTCCTTCTTGGAAGCAAAGCGGTCCTTGACGCGACCGAAGAACGCCTTGAGCTGCGGGTTATTAGTAAAGACCATGACCAGGATCAACACGATGGCGTAGATGAGCATGCGGTAGTCCGAGAACTGACGGAGCAGCTCGGGGAGCACCGTGAGCAGCGCCGCGGCGATAACGGAGCCGCGCATGTTGCCCAGGCCGCCCAGGACCACGAACACCAGGATGAGGATGGACGTGTTGAAGTCGAACTTGGTGGCGGAGAGCTGCGAGAAGTTACCGCCGAACAGGGCTCCGGCAGCACCGGCGAGGGCAGCGGAAACCACGAAGGCGATCATGCGGTACTCGGTGACGGAGACGCCTACGGACTCGGCTGCAATCTTGTTATCGCGCACGGCCATGATGGCACGGCCGGTACGGCTGCGAACCAGGTTGAGCACGATCACGAGTGCGACCATGACTAGGATGGCACCGGCGAGGAAGGTCGAGTACGTCGACACGCCCGAGGCGCCCTGGGCACCCTTGATGATGGCGGTGCCGTCCTCGAGCAGGTGCAGGTCGTCGATCGTAGAGTTGCCCGTGATGTTAAAGATCACATGCAGGCCGCGCGAGTCGACGCCCACGATAAGGCAAGTGACGATCTCTTTGATGATCTCGCCAAAAGCCAGCGTCACGATGGCCAGATAGTCGCCGCTCAGGCGCAGGACCGGGATACCGATCAAGAAGCCCAAGACGGCAGCGGCGATAGCGCCGACCACGATGCTGATGATAAGGCGCACCGGATCGGAGGGAACGGCACTCTCGAGGGCGACCGCGGTGACGATGCCCGTGTAGGCACCGACACTCATAAAGCCCGCATGGCCCAGCGACAGGTCGCCCGCGATGCCGACGACAAGGTTGAGGGAAATGGCCATGACGATGTAGGCCGTAATAGGAACCAACTGACCGGCGATCATGCGCGGAATCATGTGGTTCGACTGCATAAAGAACACGATGGCGAAGGCCACGATGCACATGGCGTACGTAACAAAGTCGTGACGCGTCTGTTTATCTTTAAGAAACTTCATAGCGCTCACCTACACCTTCTCGGGGACGTACTTGCCCAAGAGGCCGGCAGGCTTGACGAGCAGGACGATGATCAAAACACCAAAGACGATGGAGTTGGCAAGACTCGTGGAAATGTAGGCCTGCGCCATCGCCTCGATGATGCCGATGAGAATGCCACCGACAAAGGCACCGGGGATGGAACCGATGCCACCGAAGACGGCGGCGTCGAAGGCTTTGATGCCAGGCATGGCGCCCGTCGTGGGCTGCAGCACCGGCGAGTAGGAGCACAAGAGCACGCCGGCGATGGCGGCAAGGGCGGAGCCGATGGCGAACGTCATCGAGATGGTGCGGTTGACGTTGATGCCCATGAGCTGAGCGGCGGCCTTGTCCTCGGACACGGCGCGCATGGCCTTGCCCATCTTGGTCTTACCTGTAAAGAACATCAGGCCGGCCATGATAACCAGGCAGGCGACGATGGTCACGAGCGAGACGGCGCTTACGTTGAACTTAGCCAAGAACTCCGGCACCTGGAAGGTGACGAGCGAAGTGAAGTTCTTGGGCGTGGCGCCCCACAGAAGCTGCGCGGCGTTCTGCAGGAAGTAAGACACGCCGATAGCCGTGATCAGAACGGCCAGCGGGCCTGCCTGACGCAGCGGCTTATAGGCCAGACCCTCGATGAGAACACCGAGAACGGTACAGACCACACAAGAGAGAACTACAGATGCCCAGCCCGGGAGGCCGAGATACGACGTGGCGCAGAACGAGACATAGGCACCGACCATGATGACATCGCCGTGAGCGAAGTTGAGCATCTTGGCGATACCGTAGACCATGGTGTAGCCCAACGCGATGATGGCGTAGACGCTGCCCATGGACAGGCCGTTGACCAGGTATTGGATAAAGACCGTCATGTTCCACATCCCCCTTTCGAATAGGTTTCCAGTTAATGTATGAAACAGGGACGTTACATCGTCCCTAGATACCAAGCAAGCAGGGAAGGCCAAAACCTCCCCTGCTTGGGATCAAAACCGCTCTATGTAAGGCGGCCAATTAGGCCTGTACGTACTTACCGTCGGTGATGACGTACGCCGTGGGCTCCTTCTGGACCTGGCCCTTATCGTTCCAGGTGAGTTTACCGGTCAGACCGTCAACAGTAATCTTGAGCATAGCCTTGGACAGCTTATCGGCGACCTCGGTCGGATCGGCGTCGACACCAAGACCGGCCTCCTTGACGGCCTCGGCCACCGCGTGCACGCCGTCGTAGGCGTCGGCGGCAAACTGGTCGGGGGTATCGCCGTACTTATCCTTGTAGGCGTTGACGAAGTCGGCGTTCTTCTCGTCGTCGGCGGAGAACGGGGTCATGAGCAGCAGACCCTCGGCAAGAGAGGTATCGAAGCCCTCAACGCCCAGGATGCCGTCCATGCCGTCGCAGCCCATCATCTTGACGTCATAGCCCATGTCCTTGGCGTTCTTGAGCAGGACGGACGCCGGCGTGTAGTAGATCGGCGCAAAGATCATGGTGGCGCCGGCCTGCTTGGCCTTGGTCAGCTGGTTGGTAAAGCTCGTGGCGGAGTCGTCCTTAAAGGTCTCCTCGTCAACAATCTCGAGCTTTGACTCAGCGGCCTGGGCCTTAAAGGAATCTGCGATGCCCGAAGAATAAGCGTCGCCGGAGTTATAGAACAGCACGAACTTCTCGTCCGCATACTTCTGCGCCAGGAACTTGGCAGCGTTGACACCCTGGTTGGGGTCGGTGAAGCAAACCTGGAAGACGCAATCCTTGCCGTCGGTGACGTCCTCGGAGGACGCGGACGGGGTGATCATGAACGTCTTGGGGTCGTTACCGCACTCGGCGGCAACGGCAACCGACGCACCCGTGGTGGTCGGACCGACGAGGGCCTGCATGCCCCAGTCGAGCAGGGTGTTGAAGGCGTTAACCGCCTTCTCGCCATCGGCCTGGTCGTCCTCGGCTTTGCTGGCAAGCGGCAGCTCCTTGGTCGAGAAATCCTTGCAGCCAAGCTCGACACCCTGGGTAACGGACTTGCCGTAGGACGCATTGGCGCCGGTCAGCGGGCCGATGGTGCCGATCTTAAACGAAGCGTCGCTCGAAGCGGAACCGCTGTCGCCGCCGTTGGAGGAGCAGCCAGCTAGAATGGACATCGCCCCCAGACCTGCTGCGCTCGCGATAACGCTCCTGCGATTCATAACAGGGTTCAATGACTTACCGGTGAGGCTCGACATGCGGCTCTCCTCTCAAATCTCGTCGGGTTTCGGTTACCCGACAGGCCATCCTTCGCCGTGTTCGGCGTTCGCAAAATAGTAGATGCTTTAGTTGAGAAAAGTGTCGATTATTTCAACTTTTCTTTTGCTTTGTCCATTTATCCATATTTATGCGTATTTCTATCAGTTTATGCAGTTTAGACACTTTATTGTGCGAAAGTAATGTTTCCGTTCTGTTACAGGCATCCTTGCCCTGAATAAAACGGCCCCACCAGTCTCGTTATATGCACTTAGGCGGCGATGTACTTGCCGTCCTGAATCACATAGGCCGTAGCGGGCTTCTCGACCTGGCCCTCGTCGTTCCACGTCAGCTCGCCCGTCAGGCCCTCGACCTTGATCTTGCGCATGGCCTTGGTCAGCTGGTTGGTAAAGCTCGTGGCAGAATCGTCCTTAAAGGTCTCGGTATCGACGATGTCGAGCTTGGACGCCTTGGCCTGCTCGGCAAAGGCGTCGGCAACGCCCGAGCTGCATGTATCGCCGGAGTTGTAGAACAGGGCGATCTTGGCGTCTGCATACTTCTCAGCCAAGAACTTCGCGGCGCTGGCGCCCATGGTGGGGTCGGTGAAGCAAACCTTATGGCGCAAACGTTGACAGTTTGTTACGGAGTTCCGTTTGTAGCGAGCATGTTTCCAATGTTTCCGCAGCGTTTCGGGGGCGCCGTTTTGTGCGACTCCTGTTGCCTGGCGAGCACGCGCCCTCGGTTCACGCTAGAATGCACTCAACCTTTAAGCGGTTAATCCATCTATAAGATGCACGAAGGAGCTATCTATGAGCGAACCCCTGCGCACCGTGAACGTCGGTCTGATCGGTCTGGGAACCGTCGGCGGCGGCGTGGCCCGTCTGATCAAGAGCCACCACGATGAGTACCTGGCAGCCTACGGCATCGACCTTAAGCTGACCCGTGCCTGCGCGCTTGCCTGGGAGCAGGCTGAGGCAGCCGGCATTGAGCGTGAGGCCTTTACGGGCGACTGGCACGATGTCGTCACCGACCCCGCCGTCGACATCGTCGTCGAGCTGATCGGTGGTGAGCATCCCGCAACCGAGATCTTCACCACTGCCTTTGAGCACGGCAAGCACGTCGTCTCTGCCAACAAGGCCCTGCTGGGCCGTCACGTCGAGACGCTCGCCGAGAAGGCGCGCGCGTGCGGCGTGCAGATTAAGTGCGAGGCCAGCTGCGGCGGCGGCATCCCCATTGTGAGCACGCTCGAGCACGACCTGGTGGGCAACAAGATCCTGACCATCGCCGGCATTCTCAACGGCACCACCAACTATATCCTGTCGCGCATGGACGCCGAGGGCGCCGATTACGCCGACGTGCTCGCCGACGCACAGGCTAAGGGCTATGCCGAGGCCGACCCGTCCGCCGACGTCGACGGCTTCGATGCCGCCAGCAAGACGGCGATCCTCGCCTCCATCGGCTTTGGCACCCGCGTGACCACCGACGACGTATATCAGCAGGGCATCCGCACCATCGGTGCCGAGGACATCACCCAGGCCCGCGAGCTCGGCTACACCATCAAGCTGCTGGGCATCGCCCGCAACACCGACGCCGGCGTCGACGTTCGTGTGCACCCCACGCTGATCCCCGCCGACCACATGCTTGCCAAGGTCAACGGCGCCATGAACGCTGTCTACGTGGTAGGCGACGCCGTGGGCGAGACCATGTTCTACGGTGCCGGTGCAGGCTCCTTCCCCACCGCAAGCGCCGTCGTGGGCGACATCCTGTCGCTCTCCGAGCAGATCAGCCGCGGCGTGGCTCCGCTGCCCGAGATTGAGCCCTATGGCCACAACCTCGCCTTTAAGCCCATGGACGAGCTCACGACCAAGTACTATGTACGCCTGAAGGTCGCCGACCGCGTGGGCGCCCTGTCCGAGACGGTCGACATCTTTGCCAAGCACAACATCTCGATCTCGCTCATCAACCAGGTCGAGGACGGCAAGTCGGGCGTCAGCGATGCCTGCTCGGTCATCTTCCTGACGCACCGCGCGCTCGAGAAGGACGTCCAGGCTGCCGCCGCCGAGCTTGCCAGCGTGGACTGCGTGGCCGAGGTCGCCAACGTCCTGCGCATCGAGGACGTTGGGGCTTGGACCGAAGGCGTCATGGCCAACTAACCCAACGCTCGCCTAGCGATACGCGCTTTAGGGGCTCCCGTCCGATATGGGACGGGAGCCCTTTTGTCTCCTGCCCTAGCACAACGGCAGAGCACATCTGCGCGAGCCGCTCATCGGTAACGCGAGCTACCGTTCACCGATATGCAAACGCGGCCGATTCCGGCTACCGCTACGCTGTGCTGCGAATGTCCGCCCGCGATGAGAGGAAGTACCATGTTGCTCGAGGGCAAGAAAGCAATCATCACCGGAGGCACACGCGGTATCGGCTATGCCATCGCCTGCCGTTTTATCGAGGAGGGCGCCGCCGTCACCGTCTTTGGCTCGCGTCAGGAGACCGCCGATGCGGCCGTTGAGAAGCTGGCAGCCGCCTATCCCGACGCCAAGGTCTGGGGCCGCTCCTGCGACCTCACCTCGCTCGAAGCCATGACCGAGGCCTTTACCCTGGCTGCCGCCGACATGGGCGGCTTGGACACAGTCGTCAACAATGCCGGTATCTCCCAGCGCTCGCCTCTCTTGGACTACACGGCCGAGGAGTTCGCAAAGGTCATGGACCTCAACGTCGTCGCCGTCTTTAACGGCCACCAGGCGGCCGCCAAGATTATGACCGAGGCCGGCCACGGCGGCACCATCACCACCACGAGCTCGATGGTCGCCAAGTACGGTCAGCCCTCTGGCGTCGGTTACCCCACGTCCAAGTTTGCCGTCAACGGTATGGTCCAGTCGCTCTCGCGCGAGCTCGCTCCCATGGGCATCCGCGTCAACGCCGTCGCCCCCGGCGTGACTAAGACCGACATGGTCGCCAACCTGCCCGAAGAGGTCATCAAGCCCATCATCGCCACCATTCCGCTGGGTCGCATGGGCGAGCCCGAGGATGTCGCCAACGCCTTTGTTTTCCTGGCGAGCGACATGTCCTCCTATGTCACGGGCGCCGTGCTCCCCGTCGACGGAGCCGCCCGCTCCTAAGGAGCCACAAGCTTTGGCTTCAAGCTTCAACATAGCTCAACCAAAAAGGCGCGCCGTCTGAATCAACTGCAGACAGCGCGCCTTCTCCTGTTATGAAAGGGAAACTATGTCCCAGTATTTCGGATCAGAACGGGGCACGGTTTCCCCCAGGACCTCCTTGCGGAAACTGCATCCCACTCTGAGCGCCCATTCCGGGACACAGCTTCCCAACGGCCCCCGTTTCGGAAACCACATCCCGTTCCGAGCCTTCAAAGCGGGACGCGGCTTCCCCGAGAAAGTATCGACTACTTACCGTCGTCGTCTTCGGCTTCTTCGCGCGCATAGAGCTCCAGCATGCGGCGGCGGTATTCGCGCACAGCGAGCTTGGCGCGCTCCAGGCGGCGGCGCTCACGCGGAGTCAGCTCGGACGGGTCGACCTCGTCTCCATAGGTCTTATCGGCAAGCAGGTGCGCCGCGTCCACGATGCGGGCATCGATGTGGCCGCTCGCTGCCTCGGCGGAAAGACGCTCGGCAATCGTATCGAGCGTAGGCAGGCCCTCGAATACGCGACCATGGCCATGCGAGGTCAGCAGCTCGTGCTCGCGCGCGAGCAAGCTCGCTAGGTCGTGGTGGGCGCGCAAGATGTCGAGCGCATCGGATGGATGCTCGGCAACCTCTGCCACGGCGGCGACCGGTGCGGCATCCACCACGCGGTAGAAGAGCTGCGCGAGCAATGGCATCAAGAACACCGTGATGGCACCGGCGGCAACCATGACCGACGCAATATCTTGCGACAGCGCGCCCGCGTTGACGGCAACGCTCGTAACGGCAACGATGATCGGCAGCGCCGTGGTGCAGTACAGGGCCACGGTAATGCGACCATACGCCGACACATCGCGCGTCGCAGGACAAATGCTCATGGAAATAAGAATGGGCACGGCACGAATAATCAACAACGCCACGATAAAGCCCGCGAGCAAGCCCGGGCGCGACGCCACGGCCGTCAGGTCGATCTTTGCGCCCGACACGGTAAAGAACACCGGAATCAAAAAACCGTAGGCCAGACCGTCGAGCTTGGTCTCGAGCGTATGGTTGCCCTCGGGGATGATATAGCGCAGGACAAAGCCAGCGGCAAAAGAACCCAACACGATGTCGAGATCAAAGACAGCCGAGAATGCCACGAGCGTGACCAGGATGAGCACCGTCAGGCGCACGAAGGTCTGCGACGTGGTATCGGCGCGCTCCTCAACAAATGCAAAGAAGCGGCTGCCGACGCGCTTGGAGCGGCTCGGGACCACGGCCAGCAACACGCAAACCACCGCAAACAAGCCAAGGATAACGAGCGTTTGGATGCCAGTGCGGGCAGACAACAGCACCGACATGGCGAGCACGGGACCGAGCTCGCCCCAAGTGCCATACGCGAGAATCGAGTCGCCCACGCGCGTGCCGGTGAGCGAGCGCTCACGCATGATGGGCACAAGCGTACCGAGCGCCGTCGAAGTGAGGGCAAGCGTCACGGCGATACCGTCGAAATGACTGACTGAGAACCACGGGGTAAAGCGCACGGCAAGCCAGGCGATACCAAACGTGACGACCCACGTCGCCAAGCCGTAGCGCCCCTCGACGCCCGTGATGCTCTTGGGGTCGATCTCAAAGCCGGCAAGCAGGAACAAAAAGGCCAGGCCCAGCTCGGACACAAGCGAGACCTCAGCATCTACATGGATGACGCCGAGCATATGGGGTCCCAGTACCGCGCCGAGCACGAGCAAAAAGACCGTCTCGGGAACGGGTTTTCCGGGAATCGCCGAGGCGATAAAAGGACTCGCAAAGGCCACGAGTGCGATGATGGCGAGCGAAATGAATGCCATGTGATGCCTTTCTCTTGTTTGCGCTTCACTGTAGCACCCTCGCCGTCCTCAACGCGCCGCGAGCTGTCGTATCATAGTGAGGTTTACAAACATGTGGCTCAAGGCGACCGCAGGGCAGACCCCGCAAACCGACCGCTGCCGCATACCGTACCGTACGCCCAACCGATCAGGAAGGCAGGAACCAATGGTCTCTCGTATCTACGTGGAGAAGAAACCCGGGTTCGACGTCGAGGCTCAGCAGCTCAAGGGCGAGCTGACCGAAATCCTCGGCATCAAGGGCATCGAGGCCCTGAGGATTATCAACCGCTACGACGTCGAGGGCATCGACAAGGAGCTTTTCCGGTCCTGCGTGCCGACCGTCTTTAGCGAGCCCCAGGTCGATGTGACCTACGACGAGCTCCCCGCAAGCGATGACGCCGTCTTTGCCGTCGAATTCCTGCCTGGCCAGTTTGACCAGCGCGCCGACTCCGCCAGCGAGTGCGTGCAGCTCATCAGCCAGGGCGAGCGCCCCGCCGTGCGCTCCGCCAAGGTCTATATGATCTCGGGCGCTCTGGACGAGGCCGCCATTGATGCCATCAAGCACTACGTGGTGAACCCCGTCGAGGCGCGTATCGCCTCGCTCGACCTGCCCGAGACGCTGTACATGGAGACCCCCGAGCCCCAGCCCGTCGAGGTGCTCGACGGTTTCCGCGAGCTCGACGAAGCCGGCCTTGCCGCCTTTATTTCCGAGCGCGGCCTTGCCATGGACGAGGCGGACATCGCCTTCTGCCAGCAGTACTTCCGCGATGAGGATCGCGACCCCACCATCACCGAGATCCGCGTGATCGACACCTACTGGTCCGATCACTGCCGCCACACCACCTTCGGCACCGTCCTGGACGACGTGACGATCGACGACGCCGTGGTGCAGCAGGCCTTCGACCGCTACATGGAGATGCGCCACGAACTCGGTCGCGACACCAAGCCCGTCTGCCTCATGGACATGGGCACCATCGGCGCCAAGTACCTCAAGAAGACCGGCGTCATGACCGATGTCGACGAGTCCGAGGAGATCAACGCCTGCACCGTCAAGGTGAAGGTCGATGTCGACGGCGAGGACCAGGACTGGCTGTTCCTCTTTAAGAACGAGACCCACAACCACCCGACCGAGATCGAGCCCTTCGGTGGTGCCGCCACCTGCGTGGGCGGTGCCATCCGCGACCCGCTGTCGGGCCGCAGCTACGTGTACCAGGCCATGCGTGTCACCGGCGCCGGCGACCCCACCGTCCCCGTGTCCGAGACGCTCGAGGGCAAGCTGCCGCAGCGTAAGCTCGTGACCACTGCTGCCGCCGGCTACTCCAGCTACGGCAACCAGATCGGCCTTGCCACCGGTCAGGTCAACGAACTCTATCACCCCGGCTACGTCGCCAAGCGCATGGAGGTCGGCGCCGTCGTGGGCGCCACCCCGGCAAACCACGTGCGTCGCGAGTGCCCCGCCCCCACCGACAAGATCATCCTGTTGGGCGGCCGCACCGGCCGTGACGGCATCGGCGGTGCCACCGGCTCCTCCAAGACCCAGAACACCGAGTCCATCGAGACATCGGGCGCCGAGGTCCAAAAGGGCAACGCCCCGGTCGAGCGCAAGCTGCAGCGCCTGTTCCGCCGCGGCGATGCCTGCCGTCTGATCAAGCGATGCAACGACTTTGGCGCCGGCGGTGTCTCGGTCGCCGTAGGCGAGCTTGCCGACGGCCTGTATGTCGACCTTGATACCGTGACCAAGAAGTACGACGGTCTTGACGGCACCGAGCTCGCCATCTCTGAATCCCAGGAGCGCATGGCCTGCGCCGTCGCCGACGGTGACGTCGAGGAGTTCATGGGCTACGCCGCCGAGGAGAACCTGGAGGCGACCGTTATCGCCGAGGTTACCGCCGAGCCGCGCATGCGCATGGCCTGGAACGGCGTCGCCATCGTCGATCTGTCCCGCGAGTTCCTCAACTCCAACGGTGCGCCCAAGCACCAGGTCGCCCACGTCTGCGCCCGCAGTGTGTGGCAGCCCAGCTGGGCCGGTACCACGCTCGCCGAGCGCATGACCTCGCTCGTCACCGACCTCAACGTCGCTTCCAACAAGGGCCTTTCCGAGCGCTTCGACTCCACCATCGGCGCCGCGACCGTGCTCATGCCCTTTGGCGGCAAGACGCAGCTCACCCCGAGCTCGGCCATGGTTGCCAAGTTCCCCGTGGACGGCGAGACCACCACGGCGAGCGCTATGGCATGGGGCTTCAACCCCTACCTGATGGAGGCCGACCAGTTTGCGGGCGCCTACCTGTCCGTGGTTGAGTCCATCGCCAAGCTCGTGGCTGCCGGCTTTGAGCACAAGCGTGCCTATCTCTCCTTCCAGGAGTACTTCGAGCGTCTGCGCACCGAGGCCGAGCGCTGGGGCAAGCCCATGGCAGCCGTCCTGGGCGCCCTTATGGCCCAAGTCGATCTGGGTGCCGGTGCCATCGGCGGCAAGGACTCTATGAGCGGCTCGTTTGAGGACGAGGCCGGTGAGCTCAACGTTCCGCCGACCCTGATCAGCTTCGCTGTGGCCGTGGGCAAGGCCGCCCGTGCCGTCTCGCCCGAGTTCAAGGGTCTGACGCATCGCGTCGTGCGCATCGCCCCCGCCACCTATGGTGAGGACTACCGCCCCGACGCTCAGCAGCTGCTCGCCGCGTTTGACGCCGTCGAGGCGCTCACCGCCAACGGCGACGCCCTGGCCGTCTCCACGCCCGGCTACGGCTGCGGCGTCGAGAGCCTCTTTAAGATGTGCGTCGGCAACCAGATCGGCATCGAGCTTGCCGAGGACGTGGACGTGGAGAGCCTCTTCACCCCGCTCTACGGCAGCTTTATCGTCGAGCTCGCCGAGGACGCCGAGCTGCCCGAGGTCGCCGACGGCGTTGTCGTCGAGCCCCTGGGTACCACCGTCGAGGGCTATGTCATCGACACCGGCTCCGAAGTCATCGAGCTCGCTGAGCTCCAGGAGGCCTGGGAGAGCGGCATCGAGGGCGTCTTCGCCTACCGCAGCACCGGCGAGACCGCCGAGGTCGAGACCATCGACTTCCGCGCCAAGGATATCCACGTGTACGGCGGCGCCAAGATCGCCCGCCCGCGCGTGATCATCCCCGTGTTCCCCGGCAACAACTGCGAGTACGACAGCGCCCGCGCCTTCCGTGCCGCCGGTGCCGAGGCCGACACCTTCGTGATCAACAACCTCACGCCCGAGGCCGTCGCCGAGAGCACCCACGAGCTCGCCCGCCGCATCCGTGCAAGCCAGATCGTCATGATCCCCGGTGGCTTCTCGGGCGGTGACGAGCCCGATGGCTCCGCCAAGTTCATCACGGCGTTCTTCCGCGCTCCCGAGGTCACCGAGGCAGTCCGCGACCTGCTCAAGGCCCGCGACGGCCTGATGCTGGGCATCTGCAACGGCTTCCAGGCTCTGGTCAAGCTCGGCCTGGTGCCCTACGGCGACATCGTCGACGCCACGCCCGATGCGCCCACGCTGACGTTCAACACCATCGGTCGCCATCAGAGCCGCCTGGTGCGCACCCGCATCTCGTCCAACCTGTCCCCGTGGCTGTCGCAGTGCAGCCTCGACGACCCCTACACCGTCGCCATCAGCCACGGCGAGGGCCGCTTTGTCGCCAACGACGAGGTGCTCGCCCAGCTGATCGCCAACGGCCAGGTCGCCACGCAGTACGTGGGCGAGGACGGCAAGCCGAGCATGGATCTCTCTGTCAACCCCAACGGCTCCGCACTTGCCATCGAGGGCATCACGAGCCCCGACGGCCGCGTCCTGGGCAAGATGGGCCATGCCGAGCGTCGCGGCGACAACCTGTACCGCAACGTGCCCGAGCATGTCCCCGGCGACAAGTTCATGCCGATCTTTGAGAGCGGCGTAGCCTACTTCGCTTAAAGCTTTCCCATCGGGTACAATCCCCTCGGGTAACAACACCCGCCACCGGCACACCCGGTGGCGGGTTCTTTTTTGCTTCGCGCATACAGGAAGGACACCATGGAAAGCCGCAAGCCGTATCTCGCCACCCTGCCCGGACTCATCCTGGGCTGCCTTATTTGTTGCGCGCTCTGGGGGTCGGCTTTCCCCTGCATCAAAATCGGCTACGCACTCTTTGGTATCCCAGCGCACGATAGCGCCTCGCAGCTGCTCTTCGCGGGTCTGCGCTTCACCCTTGCCGGCATGCTGGTCATTGTTGGCATGAGCGTGGCCCAGCGCCGTCCGCTCGTTCCGCAAGTGCGCGATATCAAGCCCATCTGCATCTTGTCGCTCTTCCAGACTATCGGGCAGTACTTCTTTTTCTACCTGGGACTCTCGCGCGCCAGCGCCATGTCGAGCTCCATCATCGAGGCCAGCGCCAACTTCCTCGCAATCCTCTTTGCCGCCCTGGCGTTTCGCACCGAAAAGCTCGATGCGGCCAAGGTGCTCGGCTGCGTACTGGGCTTTGCCGGTGTCGCGCTCGTCAACCTTTCGGGCGCGGACGGTACCTTTGGCTTTACGCTCGACGGCGAGGGCTTTATCCTGGCCTCCACCGTCGCGGGTGCCCTTTCGACCTGCCTGATCGGCATCTTCTCGCGCGAGCACGACGGCGTCTTGCTTGCCGGGTGGCAGTTCTTGGTCGGCGGCCTGGTCCTCACCGCCATCGGCTTTTTGATGGGCGGCACGCTCTCCCCCACGGCGATTGCCCCCGCCATCGCGCTCATCATCTACATGGCGCTTATCTCCGCGGTCGCCTACTCGCTGTGGTCGCGCCTGCTTGCCGTCAACCCCGTAAGCCGCGTTTCGGTCTTCGGCTTTATGAACCCCGTCTTTGGCGTGCTGCTGAGCGCGCTGCTGCTCGGCGAGGGCGCTGGCACGAGCCCCGTTACCGTCATCGTTGCCCTGCTGTTGGTCTGCGGCGGCATCATCATCGTCAACAAACCCAAAAAGGCCTAGCGAGCTCACTTTTTTGAGAGGTTGTTCGCACACTTTAGCTTATTGGGTACATCGGTGAGCCGAGGGCCGCCACGCACGCAAGCGTGCGCCCCTTTTTCTAGCGTATCTGAACGCCGGCTTTCTTTTTCTCGGCCTTGACGCGGTAGAGCTCCGCATCGGCAGCGCGAAGTAAGTCTTGCCAGGTATCAACATTATCGCCGACTCGCGCGTAACCGATGGACATCCGCAATGCATACGGCGCCTCGGCACGAGCGAGCTCGTCGTTAATCGCCAAACACAGGTCTATGATGTCCTGCTCCGCCGTCGCCTTTTGGAGCACCACGAACTCATCGCCGCCATAACGTGCGATAAAGCCGCCAGACGCCGAGCAGACTTCTTTGAGCGCAGCGGATATGACCTGAAGAGCGTGGTCGCCCTCCACATGCCCATAGCGATCGTTAATCTGCTTAAAGCCGTCGGCGTCCATCATAAGCAGATATACATCTTCGGCCTGATCCACATTTGAGAAGAGCGACAGCATATAGGTCTCAAAACGGTTGCGATTGTTAAGTCCAGTCAACGGGTCGGTCGAGATGAGCTGCTCCTGGTAGATGATGTAGAGCAGCAACATGCTAATCATTATGCCGACACAAAGGCCGGGCACCGAGTATACGACCTGAAAGGTACCGCCCACCAGGGCCGGAATGGCGAAAAATGCCAAGGTTCGATAGATGGCCTTCGTCTGCAGGCTCTCGACCCTGCGAGATTGCACAAATGCATGCAGGGACGTATGTATAACGTAACAGTAGCTGACGATGGGCTGAATCATATAGGCAAAGCCGCGACGATACACGCCCTGCGAATCGATATAGAACAGGGCGTGCGTCCAGTAACTGGTAAACGCCAGCACGACCACCAGAGCCGTAGGCAACGCAACAAGCACCACCCTATAGCGCGAGGTCAAAAGGCGAGAACCCTGCACCGTCTCGGAATAGATAAACCAAATGAGACACGCGATAGCAAAGAGCGAAAACGAAACCGCGTTGGAAATCCAGTTGGCAGCAATGCCCAACGTGCCGTCCACACCGTCCGAAAGCGTCCAGATCATATCGAATAATATGTACGCGGCAGAGGTGTAGCCCAGCATGCTAAACAATAGCTGCTGGGTGCTCGAGAACAAGGAGCGACGACTTCGCACGGCAAGCCCGATAAGAACAATCATGCATAGCACGAATATCTCAATCTTGAGTGCCTTAACCACTAGCGCCATCCCTTCAATACCCAAGTGGTCAGAATCGCCCAATTCGAATCAGGGCAATAAACACCCCTTTACTCCGCAGGGGTAAAGGGGATAATAGCAGAGCGCCCGAACATCACTGCAAAACAGTTTCTGTTCGGGCGCCCATACGGCGCGAATTGCACACGCCGGCATCATTGATGGGTATCGATTGCTACTCGCCATCGATGTCAGCCGCGACGGCCTCCTCGATGGCCTCGACACCGACAGGCGACAGATCCTCCTTGCCTTGGCAGAACTTCTTGTCGACCCAGCCAGTCAGAATCGGAGCCATGATCGCCGTGATGATAACGGCGGTGGCGATCTGAGCGTACGCGGTGGGCGCAAGCTCGGCGTAGCGCGGTGCGACCTCGGCGAGGGCAACCGGTGTGGTCACAGCCGTGCCGGCAATGGTGGAGCAAGCCACAGCGGCCTTGCCATTGCCGCCGCACAGACGCTCGAACGCAAAGGTGATGGGACCGACGACAAACAGCGTGACAAGGCCCAGCAAGATGCCGGAAATACCGCCGGTGATAAAGCTCGACAGGCTCATGGACGCACCGAGCTGAAATCCGATGACGGCAATCGCGGGATTGGCACCGGGAACCAGCAGGTTCTTGATAAACGGGAACAGGTTGCCCAGAACCATGCCAATAACGAGTGGCAAGATGGAGCCGATAATGGTGCCAATGGGAATGTTGGCGAGGCCGGAAACACCGAGGATGATCATCGTGACGGCGGGGCCAGCCGTAAAGAACAGGATACCGACGGCGCCCTGCTCGGACTCATCGCCGAACTCGCCCATGATGCCCGTATAGAGCGCCATGTTGCAAAACGTGATGCCGCCGATGATAGACACGGAGCTCAGACCCAGGAAGTTGTCGTTAAAGAAATATGCCACGCCCAGGCCGAGAGCCGCTGCGACGACCAGCTTGGGGATCAGCACGACGATACCGGTCTTGATGGCACCCGGCGTGGACTTAAAGCTGATGCCGGCGCCCACAAACAGCAGGATCGCGGCGACGATGGTATTGGAGCCACCGCGGCAGGCAGCCGTAAAGAAGCCGCCGATCTCAAAAACCTGCGGGCAGAAGGTGTTGAGCAAAAGACCGACGATCATCGGATAGATCATGATGTCGCCCGGGATGCGCGGGACCTTGAATTTCTTTTGCTCGTTGGCGGTCGCTTCCTGTGCCATGAAACCCCCATTTCCGCTGACGGGGTACAAAAGCCCACGTCACGCTTTGCTACAGTAAAGTTTGACCATGGTACCAGAAGAAATAGACCAGCTCGGTGAAAAATTGGATTCGTTGGCCGGGATGCTAAACGTGTCCCGCTCTTATACGAGGCTCAAAACGATATAGAGCACGATGCCCGAAACACAGCACCACAACATCGACTTTGTCCTGATTGCCACCACCACGACGCCGGCAGCCGCAATCCAGGGAACCAAGGCAGGCCAGAGTCCCGCGTCGAACGCCCCGGGGCTCACCAAGTCGTTGGCGACCAGCGCGGCAAAGGCAGCGGGCGGGATATAACCCAGGGCCTCGGTAATGCGGGGCGACAGCGTTCTCCCGCGCAAGGCAAACGCCGGCGCGATGCGAAAGAACGCGATAGCAGCCCACGACGACAGCCACAGAACCAAGAACTCGTTAACGGGCATCGCGGGCACCTCTTCCGTCTAATACAGCATCGCACGCCAGCGCAATGGCAATGCCGACCACGACGCTTGCCGGCACGGCAATATTCGTGAGGCCCAAGAACTTGCATACGGCGACGGACACCGCGCCCGAAACCGCCGCGACAACGTTGCCGCGCGACAGCCGCTGCGAAAAGAGTAGACAGATAAAGAGCGACGTGCAGACGAAACTCGCAATAGCGGTGGGAACATCGACAACGGCACCGACGATGGCACCCATCGTGCACGAAGCGCCCCATGTCGCGATGAGGATCACGTTGAGCACGAAGGATTCGCGCGGGCCCCAATCCTCCCCCTCAACCAGCTTGGCAAGCGAGATGCCGTATGCCTCCTCGGTGAGCGTCGCGGCAACAGCCAGCGTCTGACGCTTCGAGGCGCCCGCCAGATGGGGTGCGATCGATGCCGAGTAAAGAGCGAAGCGCGAGGAGATGGCGGCGACGCTCGCGATAATCGAAGGTGCCGGTACGCCCGCCAGCCAAAGATTGCAGATCATAAACTGGCCGCTGCCCGTCACAAACGTGCTGCTCAGAGCAAAGACCATCCAGGGCTCCATTCCCGTCTGCCCCATGATCATTCCGCACGGCGCGCCTATTGCAACATAGGTAAGCATCACTGGCCAGACGATTTTAAAGATCCTAAGGACCATGCCACTCCCATTCTGGTAAGTCGTCTGCAGCGCGCCTTGCAACGCAGCAGAAATATCAACCGGTGGCAATAAAGTTCACCTACAATTGCCACCGGATCGAAAGACACAACTTTTTAGGAAGTCATTATGACAGCTATCGATCGAGACCGGGCGCGCGCGGCCTTCAAAAGCTACACCGATGCCTACGACGCCACCAACCCACGCATCGCGCTCAAAATCGAGCATACGTACCACGTGGCCGAGGCATGCGATGCCGTAGCGCGCGAGCAGGGCTGGTCGTCAGAAGATATTGACCTGGCATGGCTTTGCGGCCTGCTGCACGATATGGGCCGCTTTGAGCAGCTGCGACGCTGGGACACCTTTAAGGACGCCGAGAGCATGAGCCATGCAGTGCTGGGCATCGAGGTCCTCTTTGGCGAGAATCCCGCCGATGCACCCGCCGTAATGAGCATCCGCGACTTTATCGATGACCCGGCAGAAGATGAGCTCATCCGAGCGAGCATCGCCTATCACAGCGATTTCCGTCTACCCGCACAGCTCGACGAGCGCACGCGGAGCTTCTGCGACATCGTGCGCGATGGCGACAAGATCGACATTATGCGCACCATCGCCGACAGCACCGTCGACACCGTCCTCAAGGTGGATGAGGACACGTTTCTCGCCAGCCACTTCTCGACACCGGCGCTTACCGCCTTTGACGAGCACCGCTGCGTCGCGCGCGATGAGCGCGATGAGCCCGCCGACTTCTTGGTGGGGCTTATCTGCTTTATGTTTGAGCTCGTCTATCCGGCAAGCCGCGCGCTGGCGCGCGAGCAAGGCGATATCTACCGCCTGCTCGACGCGCCCTTTGGCATTACGCGGCCCTTTACCGACCCCGCCACGCAGGCAACCTGGAGCCGCCTAAAGGACGAGATGCGCGACTGGCTGGCGCGTGCCTAGCGCTCAAACTGGGCCAGCAGCTCCTCGACGACCTCGACGGCATCACCGACAACCTTGTACTGGGCAGCACCAAAGATGGGGGCATCCGGGTCCTCGTTGATGGCGATAATGCACTCCGCCCCACCGATGCCGGCAAGATGCTGGATGGCGCCCGAAACACCGATACTCACGAGAAGCTTGGGCGAGACCGATACACCCGTCTGGCCAATTTGGTGGCGATACTCCAACCAGCCTGCCTCCACAATGGGACGCGTGCAACCAAGCTCGGCACCCAGGGCATCGGCGAGCTTTCGCATCAGGGGCAGATTCTTCTTGGAGCCGATGCCGCGGCCCACCACGACCAGACGCTCGGCATCGGCAATTGAGGCCTGCTGTCCCCACTCCTCGGCGGGAATCGAGATCTCGACGCGGGCCTTAACGTCATCCGCAAGCACTACCTGGGTAATCGTGCCGGAGCGGCTATAGTCAAACTCGGGCGCCTTAAAGATGCCGGGGCGCACCGTTGCCATCTGAGGACGGTGGTTGGGGCAGATAATGGTGGCCATCAGGTTGCCGCCAAACGCCGGGCGCGTCTGCTGCAGCAGACCCGTCTCCGTATCCATAGAAAGCACCGTGCAATCGGCCGTAAGACCCGTCTGCAAGCGCACGGCCACACCGGGCGCCAGCTCGCGACCAAAGGCGGTCGCGCCGTACAGAATGGCCTCGGGCTTGCGCTCGGCTACCAAATCGCAGATCAAGCGAGCGTAGACCTCCGCGTCGTTCTGACGCAGGCGCTCGTCACGACAGACCAGAACTTCGTCCGCACCGGCGCAAATCAGATGCTCCAGGTCCCCGAGTGAGCCCTCGGGGCTCATGCCGACCAGTGCCACCAGACGGCAGCCGCGGGCATCGGCAAGCTCGCGCCCCTTGCCCATGAGCTCGAAGGCCACGGATGCAACGGCATCGTGCTCGTCAGTCTGCACGAAGATCCAGATGTCTCGATATGCGTCAAGGTCTGCCGCGCCGGCGGCCTCGTCGCGCTCAATCGAGATGGCGTTGACGGGGCAGGCGTCGACGCACCCACCGCACAGGATACAGCCGTCGGTTACGCGGGCACAGCGATTGGGGCGCTCACCCTCCACCACAATGCCGCCCGAGGCGCAGGCGCGAACGCAGCGACCGCAGCCGATACAGGCTTCGCTATCGATAATCAGCCCGCTCATCTATGCCATCCCCTCAATAATCTTGGCAAGTTTTACCGCCTGCTCGGACGCCGTTCCCTCAACGGCCTCGCACGTTTGGTCACGGTCGGGCACAAACGAGCGCACGACCTGCGTCGGTGATCCGGCAAGGCCGCAACGCGAGGGATCGGCGTTTACGTCGGCAGCGCTGGCCACACGCACGTCTGCATCCTCGGCCGCGCGAATACCGGCAATACTCGGCATGCGCAGCTGGCCAATCTCCTTGGCGGTCGTCATCGCACACGGCATCTCCAGGTACACCGTCTCCTCGCCGGCATCGCAGCCGTGAACGAGCGCCAGCGAGCCACACGTCGTAAATCCCGCGCTCTGCACACAGCTCACGTCGGTCACGCAGGGGACCCCAAAGGCGCCGGCCAGCTCGGGGCCGATCTGGGCCGTATCGCCGTCCACTGCCATCTTGCCGCAGATGAGCAGGTCAAAGTCCTCATCGAGTGCCTCGATGCCGCATTTGAGGGCATAGGTGGTGGCTAGGGTATCGGCGCCCGCAAAGGCGCGATCGGTCAGCAGCAGCGCGTCGTCGGCACCGCGGGCGATGCAGTCGCGCAGCAGCGATTCGGTCGCGGGGATGCCCATCGACACCACCGTCACACGCACGTCCATGCCAAAGCCGATAAAGTCGTCCTTCAGCGCTAGCGCACATTCGAGAGCACTTGCATCGAAGGGATTAACGACCGCCTGCTTGCCATCACGCACGATAGTATTGGTCTTGGGGTCCATCTTGACCTCGGTGCTTCCGGGCACCGCCTTGACGCACACCACCATATGAAAATCACTCATCTTCACGCGCCCCCTTTCTGGACGAGCTCATCCAAGAGCTTCTCCGTAAACAGGTTGCCGCGACCCAGCTGGCCGGCAGGATCGAGCTGGAGTTTGAGATGCGCCGACTCGACCATGGCCTCGTGGCCGTACATCGTCTCCAAGAAGCCCGCCTTGATCTTGCCGACGCCGTGCTCAGCAGAAACGGCACCGCCCATGGCCGTGACCTCGGAAGCCCACTGGGCAAAGAGTTCTCCACCACGACGGTAGTCTTGCGCATCGCGCGGCAGGATGTTCACATGCAGATGGTTGTTCCCGATGTGTCCCCAGGCAGCAGACTCAAGCCCGCTTTCGGCCAGCGTGCGGCGATAGAGGACCACGACATCGGCAAGGCGTGCATTGGGCACCGACATATCCGATCCCAGCTTGGTAATGGTGGGGTCGGTGCGGCGACGCTCGTCAACGAGCATGTTGACACTCTCGGGGACCGCGTGGCGGAAAAACCGCTGGCATTCGCGATCGACTTCGGTGCGCGCGACCCATGTCGCATCGTCGCGGCCGCCCGCAAGCTCCAAAACCCATCCCAGGTGGTACAGCTCCTCGGTCGCCTGCGCCTCGTCGTCGCAGTCAAGCTCCACGTAGACACAGACCTTTGCCTCGTCGTCGAGCGCCGGCAGCGAGGCAAACGCCGTCGACTGCTCGCGCTGGCGACGTAGAATATCCAGGGCGCCAGCATCGAAGTACTCGATGGCAGCCGCATGGGACAGGACAGGGCGCACGGAATCGGTAAAGGACACCGCCTTGTCCTCGCTATCGAAAAAGCAACTCACACCCCATACGACCGAAGGTGCCGCCTGCAGGGCGATCTCGAGCTCGGTGACAACGCCGAGCGTGCCGCACGCGCCGATAAAGAGGTCGATGGCGTCCATATCGTCCGCAACGAAATAGCCTGAGGCATTTTTTGTCTCGGGCATGGTATAGCCGGGAAGATCGAGTTCGAGCGTACGGCCCGCTGCCGTCACGAGCGACAGGTGGCGGTCCTGGGCAAAAGCCTCGCCGCGCTGAAGCTCAAGCAAATCGCCATCAGCCAGCGCGACGTGGAGTCCCGTGATATGCGAGCGCATGGGACCGTAAGCGTAGCTGCGGGCGCCGGAGGCGTTGCATGCCGCCATGCCGCCCAGACAGGCAGATGCCTCGGTGGGATCGGTGGGAAAGAACTGCTCGGGGGACTCTTGGAACTCCTCGTAGGCCTCAAGCGATGCCTGGTCCCAACCAGCGGTCGGCAGTACCTTCTTGCTCAGCTGCTTACGCAGCTCCGAGAGCACAACGCCCGGCTCCACGCGCAGCAGAAATTGGTCTTGTTCATCGCGGCGAAGGCCCAAGTAGCGATTCATACGGGAAGTATTGAGGATATGCCCACCGTGGGGCACGGCACCGGCGGCAAGGCCGGTTCGGGCGCCCTGAACCGTTACCGGGACACGCTCGGCATGGAGCGTTTCCAAAATGGCACGGACCTCGTCTTCCGTTGTCGGAAACGAGATGCTCGATGCTTCGCCCGATGCGCGAGATTCATCGCGGCCATACTCTTCGAACTCGTCGGTGAAGGGTTTGATGGTTGCAGACACGCGAACTCCCCCTTTAGCTAACTACAGTGTTTGCAGGGAGATGTTACCGCATCGTTTCGTCGACGTGTTCGAGACCGTCTCCATAATTGGCGATTTTTACGTTCGTGCAATTCGGCGAGCGGCAAGATTTCCTCGGCAGACGATGCTTTTGACACATATCGCCCCGCCGTCGCCGATCGCTCGATTGTCGCTCGAAAAAAGTTGAAGTAATTTTTCCACCTTTTACCTGCGGAGATGTCAATCCGTCAAGCATTTGGTCAGAAATTGGTCAAGTAGCGGCTGATACGGTCGGCGTCGACAGCCAAAACCGATAGAAGTTTTGGCCCCAGAAGCAGGGAGGTTCCCATGGCATATTACTGGCCCCAGTACGGCGTCGCCATCGAGGTCGACGACGATCCCTATCTCCTGCCTTTCGACGAAGAGGCGTTCCCCGATACGGCGGTCTACCACGTCACCACCGATGTTATCTGCGACCCCGAGTCGTTCTCGGCGCTCGCCCACCACATCGCGCGTATCCACGACATCGAGCTCCCTCACGACTTTGACGAGCTCATCTACTCGCGCCGCCTGATGCTTCACATGCTCTTTGGAGCGGACCCGTCCACGTTCGCACGTGTCTACACCACCAAGGACGCCGCATGAGTGCGAAGAAGCCGCCCCGCCTCGCAGGACTGGGGCGTCGCAAGAAACTCGTCGTTGTCTGCCTGGCTATCGCCTGCGCCCTCATCGCCGTAGGGCTATACGCCTGGCAGTCGCAGCCCGTGCCCGAAGCGGGCGCCTCAGTCACGACGGCAGAGGGTAAATCGCGACAAGAAATCCAAGATGAGCTCGATGCCATCGTCCGCGACAACATGATGACGATTTCGGTCGCGCCGGTCGCTCAGCTACAGGAGGACGGCAAGCTGCGCGTCAACGTGCAAAACGTCCAAGACAATAAATTTCCCCAGCGATTCCGCGTCATCCAAAACGACGAGACCATGTACGAATCCGGTGTGGTCGAGACCGGCAAGACAATCGAGACGTGCCCCGCCGGCGACATCAAAGAAGGAGAGGCATACATCGAGATCCAGGCACTCGATGCCAAGACCCTCGACAGCCACGGCAATCCGACACGTGTCAAGGTACGGGTTGAGCAAGCCGAGAACTAGCTTTTTCGGCCGACGCGACACCGCACGCAATTCACCAGCATTCGTCCAATCATCGCGGGGACGGCCCGCGGCGAATAGAAAGGAACGACCATGGACATCACCAGGAACATGAACGGAGCCAGAGCGCTCGTCGTGGGCGCAGGGCTCGCGCTCGCGCTCGCAATGGGCGCCGCCCCGACGCCAGCTCTGGCAGCCGGGCGCGTTGGAACCACGAAAGTAATGGTCAGGACCGAGATCGACAACGTAGAGTTCAAAGTTCCGACGGTTATTCCCTTCGTCGCCAAGGCCGACGGCACGCTTCAGGGCCCCTCAGAAGACGCGACCACCATCGACAATCATTCGGCCTACGGCATCCATGTCACCAACATGAAGATCGACGCCATGAACACCTGGACCATTGCCGCCGACGCCAAGGCCGGAACCGCGCAGAATTCCATCGACTTTAAGGTCGGCCCCGACGGCGCACTCCAGAACGCCAGCGCCGCAATGCAGGAGACGGGCCTCGATCTTTCCAAGAATGCAGCCTTCGACATGGGCTACCAGGGCATTGCCGGCGGCACGGACAAAATTAAGCTCAAGACAAGCGGAAACGTCGCCCGCGTCACGCGCGACATCTTCCGCGTAACCGGCGAAGGCGATCAGGTTGCAACGATCACCTGGACGGTCGAGCCCGGTGCGCACACGGCATAAGGCCGTCGCCCTGGCCGCCGTCAGTATCCTAGCGTTTGGGCCAGCCATGGCCTTTGCCCAGCAAGAACAGGCGCAGGCCGCCACGCAAGTGACGGTCGACCTCTCGGAGCTCGACCGCGGCAACTGCAAGGAACCGTTGGCACAGACAGACGACAGACGATGGCTCTTGGCAGCAGGCGCCACGGCAGCAGGTGCGGGAACCGCCGGCCTCGGTCTGCACATCAAACGCAGCCAGAAACGAAACACGGACAGGCCGCACTAAATTAGCTAAGGAGACCCCATGGCATCGAAGAACCTTTTGCCCGTCGTCGCACTCTGCGGCGCGCTCGCAACCGGAACGCCTGTCGCCGCTTGGGCGACTCCCGTCATGGCAGACTCCTTACCAGCAGCCCTAAGCTCCGCACCAAATCCGTCGAGCGCCATTGCGTGCAAGCGTTTTTCGTTCGCACAGGCCGCAATCTCAACCTCGGGATGCCTTCGTCGTAATACGGACGGCTCGATAGTCGTGGATATCAATCGTTCGAACAAGGCAAACGGCTCCCAGGCGGGGTGCGCCGTCTGCACATGGCGCTCGATTGTGCTCGATGCAGATGGCGATCCGTGCGATTTGGGGTTGCGCATCGATATCGCTTCGGTCGATGACTCGGCGAACGGAGCGAAGGTCGCCTTCGACGGTGCGTTTTTCGAGAAAGGAGGCGGTATATGTCTGGGCTGCGCCGCCGCGAATGCAGACGATGTGCAGCCCACCCTCTCATTCACGGCATCGCTGCGGCTGACCAAGGCGGGCACCGATGCCATCGCGGCGGGAGAAGCATCCCTGCTGTTCTACGCCGTCAGCACCAAAGACACAGACGCTCATTTCGAGAAGTCAGCCGGATCACTCAGCCTTACACGAGGGATAGAGGCAGGCCCTATTGAAATCGATGCCCACGCGCAAAGCAGGCAACGCATTCTTGCCGACCCGGCGCTTCTCGAAATGGAGTGGAACGGATCCGGAGCCATCGGGATTGTCCCCTCCGCGCTTGACGCCAAGACGCTCCCCTCAAACGACGAACCCATCAACGCAACCATACAAGAAGAGAGCACGGACAAAGAAGCAGGTGCGGGCGACACGCCGTCGCCGACAAACAGCGTCCCAGCTTCTTTCGAAGCACCGAATGAGCCCGCTACCGGTCCAAACGATCCCGAGCTCGCGGACAGTCTGGGACTTGCTGATCCTCAGGAGATCGATGAAGGTAACTGCTGCGTGCTTGCCGCCCTCGACCACACAGAGGTCATCGATGCTGCAAACATCGAAGTTGCCGCCGCCAATCAGCCCGTCCGCAAGTCGGCCATCATCGCATTTCCCGAATCCATCGAAGTCGTCTTTTTGCCATCAGGCGAGGTCGTGGCCCCAACACTGCTCACCTTGTTGGGCGCCAAGAATACTCGAAACGAAATTAAAAAGGTCACGGTTGTCGACCCTGCAACCACCGCTAAACTGCGTTTATACGCCGTTGCCCCAGACGGAGGCAAGACCTTGGAATTCGATGGCGACACACTTCTAGCCTGGCGACGTCTGGACATTATGCAAGACGTCTCGTATCAGATCGAACTCGAAGGGTTTGATCGTGCCCGCGATGCCAATATCATCGCCGCGGCTATTGAATCCCCACAGCGGCTTATGACACTGCGCTTTGACTACTATCCCTATGTCCCGACAACCACCTGAGGCTTAAATGCTGCGCATCATTCCTAATACCACTTATATAACGTATTAGATGAGTCGCGATGTGCCTCGCATTTCGTTCTGCTACGATTGCCACGTTGGCATCAATACAGGAGGGCTCATGCCGGGCTTGGGAACAATCATCAACGTTGCGCTTTTAGTTGCGGGCGGTCTTTTGGGATTAGCGGGCGGCCGCTTCATTACACCGCGCATCCAAGACACGCTCATGAAAGCATCGGGGCTGTGCGTCCTGTTTATCGGCCTGGGCGGCACCATGCAAAAGATGCTCATCATCGATGGAAAGGCGCTAGCGACCACCGGTACCACCATGCTCATCGTCTCATTTGCGCTCGGTTCGCTCATCGGCGAGGCCATCAACTTGGAGGCCTCCATCGAGAACCTTGGCGAATGGCTCAAGCGCAAGACTGGCAGTGAGGGCGATAACGAGTTCACCAACGCTTTTGTCTCGACTTCACTCACCGTGTGCATCGGCGCCATGGCCATTGTGGGATCGATCCAGGACGGCCTGCTCGGCGACTGGTCAACGCTTGCCCTCAAGGGCGCACTGGACTGCATCATCGTCTGCACCATGACGGCCTCGCTTGGCCGCGGCTGCATCTTCTCCGCCCTGCCCGTCGCCGTGTTCCAGGGGACGATCACGTTGTTTGCCGGCGCGCTCTCCCCCATCATGACCACAGCAGCCCTCAACAGCCTTTCGCTCGTAGGCTCCATGCTCATCTTCTGCGTCGGCGTCAACCTCATCCGTCCTCAGACCTTCCGCACGGCCAATATGCTTCCCTCCGTCGTCATCGCCGTCATATACGCCCTCCTGTTCTAAATCTATCAACGCAGCGGTATCTCGAACATCTGTTTGATGCTGTGCTATGATATGAGGTCACCGTAGCTGCGTTCGAGAGGAGGAGCGGTGGCCGACCAGGACATCAAGATGCTCATCGAGCGCATTATGGCCGAGGCCCGGACCCATCAGTCCGCCCGCTTCTCAAACGAAACCTACGCAGACGAGCCGATTCTCAAAACCGGCCGACAGATGCAGAATTTCCTCCCCGACCAGTACCGTAAAATGCGCGAGATATCGCGCTGGCAGGATGACCCCAAGGGCGGTGCGGGCCGCTGGCTTTCGGAAGCCGAGCTTTTTTACCGCCAGGGCCTGCTGATGGCCGACTTTGAGGACGACTGTCCCTACAACGGCACCTTTAAGTCGTACTTTCCCACCTACAACGCCATGAGCGACCGGCAACTGCGCGGCTACTTTACCTGGCGTGCCCAAGTGCGCCGCGGAACCGTCGAGGAAACGTCTACGTCCTTTGCCTTTCTGTATCTCTATGAGCTGATCTGCGGCATTGGCGTAGATAATCCACTCGATGGTTTTAACAAGATCAAGGCTTTTTGGGATGTCTATCGCGCCTTCGAGCCCGGCATCGACCGGTTTGCGCGCGTGTGGCTGCAAGATTACGCCGTGTTCCACGGGCTCGACCCCAAGCTGCTTCGCGACTCTAAAACCGTCATGTTCGATAACGCCCTTATCGAACTGCGGCGCGCGGCACGAGACCTTGTACCGGCACCGTCCGGCCAGACCCCTAAGCGTCGCAAAACCTCCGAGCCCACGCTCCCCCTTCCGCCCGATGAGGTGCGCGAGGAGCGACTCATGGCCGCCATCAACGCCCTCTCCACGTACAACCTAAGTAGCTCGCGGCTCGACCGCAGCCACCACCGCGATCTGCGCCACGTGGCGTGCGCCGTGTATGTCCGCATGGCGCGCTACTATGACACGCACCGAAAGACCGGCATCGTGGCAAGTTTATTTGGGGAGGAGACGGCCATGCCCTACACCATGTTTGCCTCGGCCGTATTCTTTGCGCCCGAGCGCCACGAGGACTGCGAATACCGTCTGGACCCCATCCATATCTACCGTTGCCAAAACGGTTTTTGGGAATGCATGCGGATTCACGGCAGCAGACAAAAGAGCAGCAAACTTGGCGAGATGATGCGCGCCTGCGACCAGCGCCTACGCCTGGCCCTGGACCCCGCCCATCCCCTTAAGGAAGAGAAGGTCCCCAAATATCTGGCCAAGATTATCGATGACGAAATCACGGCATGGCTTTCATGGGATGCCGCACATCAGCCCGTCAAGATCGATATCGACCTGAGCCAGCTGGGGCACATTCGGAGCGCCGCCGCACAAACGCGCGAGGCGCTTTTGATCGACGAGGAGCGCGAAGACGGCGCGTCCGCAGAAGCCGAGGCAGCGGACTCAGGGCAACCGGAAGCCGAGCCCGTAGCCGACGCGACGGTCGAGGCGGTCGCGGCGGCCGCAGGGCAGGACGAGTCCGACGAGCCGACCATATCCACCGAACAGTTTGGTGTCGTGGCACCGCTTCTCGCGCCGACGCCCGCGTTCGCAGCGGCTGCGCCCGCTGACGCCACGAACGAACTCGCGCTCGCCGCAGACGCCTATCTCCGCGCGCTGCTCGAGCACAACGCAGTACAGGCGGAATCGGCGGTAGTGCAATCGGAGCAGAGCGAGGACATGCTCGTCGATACCATCAACGAGGCGCTCTTTGACCTGGTGGGCGACACCGTAATTGAATTTAGCGCGGCAGGGCCGCAGATTATCGAGGACTACGAAGCAGACGTGAGAGGATACCTAGACCATGAGTGATACCGCATCCGCAGCACCTCGCGTGCCCAAGCGCGTCGCTGCCGTCATTCTCAACTCGCTCAAGGGCGGCGTGGTCCCGCGCATCGGCCTTCCTTACATCACCGTAGGCCGCGAGGTCGAGATCCGCGCCCTGCTCACCGATCTGAGCCTCATCGCCGACGGTGGCGCGAGCTTCCGCTTTCTGGTCGGTCGTTACGGCGCCGGCAAGAGCTTTTTGCTCCAGACCATCCGCACGCACGCCATGGGCGAGGGATTCGTCGTCGCTGATGCCGACCTGTCGCCCGAGCGCCGCCTGCAGGGCGGTCAGGGACAGGGCCTTGCCACCTACCGCGAGCTCATCCGCAATATATCGACCAAGACGCGCCCCGAGGGCGGTGCGCTCAACCTTATCCTAGATCGCTGGGTCGCCTCATGTGCCGACGTCGACGAGTCGGTCGTCAATGCCCAACTGGCCCCGCTCGAGGAGATGGTCCACGGCTTCGACTTCACCCGCATGCTCCGCCGCTATCGCATGGCCGCATCCGGGGGCGACGAAGAGACCATGAGCCGCGTGACCAAATGGATCCGCGGCGAATACCGCACCAAGAGCGAGGCGCGCGCCGAGCTGGGCTCCTCGACCATCATCAGCGATGACGACTGGTACGACTACGTCAAACTCATCGCGCGTTTTTTGGTTTGCAGCGGCTACAAGGGCATGCTGGTGCTCATCGACGAACTCGTGAATCTGTATAAGATTCCCAACGCCATCACGCGCCAATACAACTACGAAAAGATCCTGACCATGTACAACGACACACTTCAGGGCAAGGCGCAGTACCTGGGCATGATCATGGGCGGCACGCCAACCTCCATCGAAGACCGCCGCCGCGGCGTGTTCTCCTACGAGGCCCTGCGCAGCCGACTCGCTCAGGGTCGCTTTGCGCGCGAGGACCTTAAGGACATGCTCGCGCCCATCATCCGCCTGCAGCCACTCACCTATGAGGAGTTGCTGGTGCTCATCGAAAAACTCATGCAGATCCATGCCGGCTACTTTGGCTGGACACCCACGCTTACCGAAAACGACTTGGTGGACTTTCTCAAGATTGAGTTTGGCCGCGTGGGGGCCGACACGCATCTGACGCCCCGCGAGGTCATCCGCGACTTTATCGAACTGCTCGATATCCTGTGTCAAAACCCCGATGCTAACGTGGCCGAGCTGCTGCAAAGCGTCGGCGGCGACGCGTTGGCGCCGGCAACCGCAACAGGCGACACCGATACCGCAGGCGGCGACCGTAACTTCGCCGAATTCACCATCTAACCTGCCAATAAGCGACAGGTTTATTTTGGCAGGTTTTATCTGGGCAAACGTTGAGACTGTAATGCAGCAAGCCGTTGTCGGCAGCGTTGAGAAATTCGTTTTTGAGAGGAGGCCCCGTGAACGCCTTTGACCGCTACGCCCCGTTTATCCAAGACTTCATCTACTCCCACGATTGGGAGAGTCTGCGCTCCATCCAGGTTGCGGCGGCAGATGCCATCTTCAACACGCAAGACAATGTGCTCCTGACGGCATCCACGGCATCTGGCAAAACTGAGGCGGCCTTCTTTCCCATCCTGACCGAGTTTTGGGAGAACCCGCCCGCGAGCGTGGGCGCCCTCTACATTGGCCCCCTCAAAGCACTCATCAACGATCAGTTCGTCCGCCTCAACGACCTCTGCGAAGAGGCTGATATCCCTGTCTGGCACTGGCATGGCGATGTCTCGCAATCACACAAGGCTAAACTCATCAAAAAACCGAGCGGTATCCTACAGATTACGCCCGAGTCGCTCGAGGCGCTCCTGATCCATAAGCACATGGCGATCCCGCGCATGTTTTGCGACCTGCGCTATGTGGTTATCGACGAAGTCCATTCGCTCATGCGCGGCGACCGCGGCGGGCAGACGCTCTGTCTTATCGAGCGCCTCTCGCGCATGGCAGGCGTGCAGCCCCGCCGCATTGGCCTTTCGGCCACCATCGGCGACCCCGAGCGCACGGGCGCCTTTCTCTCGCAGGGAACGGGGCGCGACTGCGTTATCCCCCGCTTTGAGGAACCGCGCCGCGTGTGGCGCATCTCCATGGAGCACTTCTACAACTCGGGCCCCCAGGCTCAGCAGCGGGAATTCATGGGCACAGGTCCGCAGGAAGCCGAAGTGCTCGCATGCGAGCGCATCGAGGCGGCGGCACCCACAGCGCTGCCGGCCGACACCCAAGACACGCGCCACAGCGGACAGCTCACACAGGAGGAGCGCCGTCAACGTCGCGAACGGGCACAGGATAAGGCTACCTCCGGGAACCGCCGCACTTCCTCGGCCCCCGAGGGCGAAGTCGACATCCCACGAGCGACCGAGCAGGCGCTTCTCAACCCCACCGACACAGCGCCCGACAACGCCGACCCCGGTATGGGCTATATCTTTGAGCATACGCGCGGCCGCAAGTGCCTGGTCTTTGCCAACTCGCGCGAGGAGGCAGAGGCCGTGTGCTCCATGCTGCGCAGCTACTGCGAGAGCCGGCACGAGCCCGACCGCTTTCTCATCCATCACGGCAATCTTTCGGCATCGCTGCGCGAGACGGCCGAGGAACTCATGCGCGATGAGGAGCAGGCGCAGACAACCGTCACCACCTCTACGTTGGAGCTCGGTATCGATATCGGCCGCCTGGAGCGTGCATTTCAGATCGATGCGCCGTTTACCGTCAGCTCCTTTTTGCAGCGCATGGGGCGCACAGGCCGTCGCGACCTTCCGCCCGAGATGTGGTTTGTCACGCGCGAGGAAGAGCCCGAGCCGCGCACGATGATGCCCGAAACCATTCCCTGGAAGCTCCTGCAGGGTATCGCGCTCGTACAACTCTATCGCGAGGAAAAGTGGGTCGAGCCGCCCGAGCTCGATCGACTCCCCTACAGCCTGCTCTATCACCAGACTATGTCGACCCTCGCCAGCACCGGCGAGCTCACGCCGGCCGAACTTGCCCAACGCGTGCTCACGCTCAGCTATTTCCACCGTGTCTCGGCCGATGACTATCGCGTACTGCTGCGCCACCTCATCAAGATCGACCACATCCAGGTCACCGAAGGTGGCGGGTTCATCGTGGGTCTCGCGGGCGAGCGCATCATCAACAACTTTAAGTTCTACGCCGTGTTCCAGGAAAACGAGGAGTTTACCGTCCGGAGCGAATCGGCTGAGCTGGGCACGATCGTTAATCCGCCCCCGCCCGGTGAGCGCATCGCCATCGCCGGACACTGCTGGATTGTCGAGGAAGTGGACTGGAAGCGTCACACTGTCTTTGCCACGCAGGTCAAGGGCCGGGTGCCGGCCTACTTTGGCGACTGCCCCGGAGACATTAACACGCATGTGCTCGAGCGCATGCACAAGGTGCTCAACGAGCACGCGACATATCCGTACCTTATGGGTAACGCACGGGCCCGCTTGGCGCAGGCTCGTCATACGGCCGAGATTTCGGGGGCGGGAACCAAGCCGCTCATTAACCTGGGTGGCGATACCTGGGTGCTCTTCCCCTGGCTGGGCAGCTACGCCTTTTTGGCGCTCGAGCGCATGCTCAAGATTAAATGTGCCGCGGAGCTGGGCCTTCGCGGGCTCGATCCGTCACGCCCGTACTTTATGCAGTTTAAGATGAAGGCCGACGAGGAGACGTTCTTTGAGGTGCTCGCCGACGAGGCCGAGAAGGACTTCGATCCCATCGAGCTCGTCTATCCTGGCGAGGTGCCTTACTTTGACCGCTACGACGAGTTGGTTCCCGAAGAGCTCGTGCGCAAGGGCTTTGCCGAAGGCGTGCTCGACATCGAGGGTATGAAGCAGCGCGTCCTCAGCTGGCGCGACCGCACATAAGACGGGACTGACTTTTCCCAATAGGCTAGTCGTGGAGAGCAGTGCCGAGGAAGTCGGTGTCGAAGGGCACGGCTTCGGCAAAGGCGTAGTCGCCGTCGCTGGCGATGAGCAGGTAGTTTTCCTCGCCGCCGAACTTCGCATCGCCACATGGGACCACCCAGGCGTGGACGAATACCTCGAGTGCCGTGGCAGCGCAGTCGCGAAGGAACGCCACATCGCTCCCCTCGTTTGCGCTCACGATATTGGCCACGTAGATACCCCCGGGGTTCAGGCTGCCCCGCACCAGGCGCAGCGCCTCAACGGTCGCCAGCTCGCGAACGGGCTCGGCACCGCCAAAGCAATCGCTCACGACCACGTCGTAGCGACGATGGCCCACGCTCGTCACACCCAGATACGAGCGAGCCTCAGCGGTAATCACTCGCAGGCGATCGCCCACCGTGCGCTCCAACTCGTCCAGGTAGAACCAGCGGCGCGCCAGGCGCGTAATCTCTCCGTCATACTCGACGACGTCCATGCGCAAGCCCTCGTGCGACATCAGCGCGAACTTGGGATAGGCAAACCCGCCGCCACCCAGCATAAGCATGCGGTCGATACCATGACCATACGCGTCGCGCATTGCGCCCTCGGCCTCAAACACATCGTCAAATGCACGATAGTACGCAAAGACGGGCTCCACCCAACGCTCTCCAACGTAGCTTGCGCTTTGGTAGACGCCGCCCTGCACGAGCATGCGAATCTCATCGCCGCCCTCATCGTGCAAGCGCTTCACGCGCGCCAACCCATTGCGGGTTCGCGCAACCTGCAGACAGGCAGCACGAACAGCGACAGCGGCCGCACCAAGCGCCGCGGCTCCCAGAGCAACGCCGGCAACGACGCTGGCAGAAACACTCGGCTTGTTCATCTAGAGCTCCTTTTGCAGATAAAGGCCATGGTCATAAAATCCAAGATGGCGATAGTACTCACGCGTGCCGATCGCGCTAATCACGTTGATACGCGCATACCCCGCATCCCGGGCAATCTCGCACGCACGCTCCACGAGCAGACGCCCCAGACCGTGATGCTGAGCCGCCTGACCTTGATCCCCCACACGTGCCGCCATACCATAAACGTGCACCTCGCGAATCATCGCCTCCTCCGGCCCCGTCGGCAGCCCGTCCGCGTGCGCGGCAACAAACGAACGGTCGGGCAGCGACAGGCGCAAAAAGCCCGCGATCTTGCCCTGCGGCGTCACCCACTGCAAAAAGCGCTCGTGCGTCACCGGCGTCTCGTACGCCACGCCCTCGTCAAGGGTCAACTCGCCCAGGTCGGCGCCCGCCGTGCTGATCTCGCGATAGCGAATCTCGCGCACCTTCGCGCCCTCGCCGCGCCCCGCCAAGCGGTTTTCGACGAGCTGGCGCAGGTTGGGTTTCTTGTTGCCCACCATAATGTCGTCGGAACTAAAGTCGCGAATCATGCGGCTAATGCGACAGAATGCCGGCGTCACCACAATGTCGTCGGCCAACACATCGAGCAGCTCTTCCTCGGTATAGGGACGCCACTCGCCGCGCTCATAGCAGCCCACCAGACGCGAGCCCTCGATGAGCGCGCACGGGTAGACCTTGACCTCGTCGGGCATAAAGGCACCCTCGGTCATAAAGCGCTCGTAGTCGCGTTTGTCCCCCTCGGGCGTGGCGCCCAGCAAGTTGAGCATAAAATGCGCGTGGATCTTAAAGCCAAACAGGCGCGCAAGCGAAAACGCCCGCTCGATCTGTGCCACCGAAATACGACGCTCATTGATATCGAGCAGATGCTGGTCAAGACTCTGGATACCCATCTGGATCTTGGTGCAGCCCAGGCGGCGGATGAGCGTGAGCGCCTGCGGCGTTACGGCATCGGGGCGCGTCTCGATAACGAGTCCCACCACGCGATGCTTCGCCGTCTCGTTGATGCGCTGCTGCCGCTCAAGCTCTTTCATCGTCGCCGTCTGCCACTCGGCGACCTCGCCCCACGGCGTACCGGAGCCGTATAGTCGACGCACCGCGCGATTATAACCACCCACGGCGGCATCCACACGCCCCTGCTCGCTGGCAACGCCGCTCGCAAGCTCGGCCTCATCAGTCACAATGCCGGCAGCCCTATAGCGTTCGCGGCGCTCCGCCACCACCGGCGGCAGGGCATCGGCGGGAGCGTCATCGAGCAGGCGCCCTGCCTCGGCACGGCTGATGCCCGGACGCGCCAACATGGGGTTTGCCGCCACGCCGGCGACGGCATCGTCATTGAGCGCACGGAAGAGCTCCGACATAAACCATGCCTGATACCCTTGCGGATAGTCGCTCCAGGTCCCACCGAGCACGATGAGCTCTATCTTGTCGGTTGCATGCCCCATCTGCGAAAGCGCGGTCAGACGAGCGCTCACCTGCAGATACGGATCGAAGCAGTTTTGCTCCGCACGGGCACACGCCGGCTCAGCGTGCAGATAGCTCTTGGGCATGCGCAGATCGTTGGGACAAAATAGGCAATCGCCCGAGCATGGCCAGGGCTTGGTGATAACGGTAATGGTCGCCACGCCCGAAGCCGTGCGGCGCGGCTTCATGCGCAGCACCTGCAGCAGTTGGCGTTCCAGATCGGAATCGACATTCCACGCAGCCCACCGAGCCGGCTCCTCGCGCTTCACCCGCTGATAGAACGGCAGCAGACGGCGCTTGGCCAAATCGCGTTTGTCGGCACCCTCACGGCGCGCCTCGGCATGTATCAGTTTGACGAGCGCCTTGTCGTCCACGGTCTCGCCGCGACGCAGGGCCTCAAGTATGTTCAAGATAATCTGTTCCATGTCCCCATTGTAAAGGCAAAGGCGCCGAAGCCAATCTCGGCTTCGGCGCCTTCATCAAACAGCGCGGCTACGTTTGCGGGTCTCCGAAAACCGCATGTCACTCCGAATCAAACGACATGTCGCCCGAACCGACCTTAAAACGATACGTGGCAGATTTATCACCGTTGTCGAATTCAAGATTCAAAATGGTCTCGCCGTCGTAGCCAAGCGGAAGGAAATCGCTCTCGAAGTCGCCGCTGCCCACGGTGAGGCTCGCCTTAAAGCCCGTAGAGTTCGGAACCGATATCTCCACATCGCCCGAGTCCACGCTTACGTCCATCGACTTCGCGGGGGCCTGGTAGAGCTCGAACGTCACATCGCCCGAACCGACCTCAGCACTGAGCGCATCAGTCACGCTGCCCGTAAACTCTACATCTCCCGCACCCAGGAAAAGGTCAAAACCATCACAGATGACACCGGCAATCTGCAGATCACCCGAGCCCACGTGCGCGTTGATCCCCTTCAGATGTTCGGCAACACGGCGCGGCAGCTCGACCGTAACTGAGCGATCGATTGCCTTACCGTCATCACTTCCAAACTGGGAAACCTTGAGCGTCGAGTCCTCGACGGATGCGATGTTTTGCGTCGCGGCCTTGGAGGCATCCATACCCTTGGCAACGCGTCCCCGCTCGATAACGCGAGCCTTGTTGCCATCAACAACCTTGACGTCCACCGAAGCCGCATTGATATCGAAATCGAGGTAGCGGAACTCATCGGCATCAAAAGTCGTGCTCGAAAGCTGCTGAGGCCGAGCGGAATAGTTACCGCTATTCAAGGAATCGTCCTCGTCAAACATATCGTCAAAATCAGACAAATGGCCAGATAGAATACCGGTCGTACGCACAATATCGGAATGAGCCAATAGCCGCGAAGTGCCAAAGACAAGCCCGATAATGAGCACAAACGCCCCGATGCCAACGCCCAGGCGCACCTTAGACTCACGCGAGAGCTTCATCATTCATCACCCTCTTTGACACTCGGCTCAGCGCTGGTCGCGGTAGCCACGTCAGTATCAACCGCAACGGAAACATCCTGAGCCCTAACTGCCACCGGCGCCGGACCAACCTGAATATCCCCGCGTGCCCAGTCGCCATCGAGCGCACGCGCCACCCAGTGATAGATGGGGATCGTAAAGAAAATCAGTGCAGCAAAGGGGCCGCCACCAAACAGGAACATCAGCAAAAAGAACAACAGCCAGCACACGGCCCAATACGGAAACGACTGGAACGGACCTTTCACCGGAGTCGGATTGACCGCACCGGTGCCCGTCACCTGCGCCGTCGCGGCGTTAGCCGCCTGCGCGCTCCAGCTTGCAGCTTGCGCCGCCTTGGCAGCCGCATCACTTGCCTGCGTTGCCGCCTCGGTTGCGCGTGCCGCCGCCTCGTGGGTACGGGCGCGTTCCGCCGCCTCGGCCTCGCGCTGGCGGGCGCGGTCCTCGTTCTCAAATTCGATATCGTCCTCGATCTCGTCGCTCGGATTGAGCAGCTCGTCCAGACTCACGCCATAGAGCTTGGCAAGCGAGATCAGGTTCTCGGTATCGGGCGAGCTCTCCGCGCGCTCCCATTTACTGACCGCTTGGCGCGACAGCCCCAGCTTTCGCGCCAACCCTTCTTGGCTAAAGCCCTTGCTGCGGCGAAGGTCGGCGAGCCGCTGCGCAGTTTCTACATTCATGGTTCCTCCTATGCTTTTGCCAGCCGTGCCGCCGGACCGTTGCTGTTCTTAAGGCGCCTTGCACAGTTAAAAATCTATCCGCCACCGCCAAAATCATGCCACCTATTCTAGTGAGATTTTTGACAACCAGCGGTTGCGGGCACATATGAGCTGCGGAAATGTGTCCAAACAAAGCAATGACCCACAGCTCGGTTGTCCCCGTTGCGGCGTTAACGGTAGTATGGTCGTACTGTTTATTCCGCACCGCCATCGGAGGGAGTTCCGCGCCGTGAACCGCGATTTCGCATCATCGCTCATCCAGCTCAACAATACGTTCTATCGCGAGCACTCCGCTTCCTTTTCCGATACGCGCCAAGCCCCGTGGCCCGGCTGGGTGCGCACCATGGACATCGCGCTTGAGCAGCTCGATGTGGCCACGATCGAGCATCCCGTCCGCGTCTTCGACCTTGCCTGCGGCAATATGCGATTCGAGAACTTTGCCGCCGGCGGGGCACTTGCCGCCAAGGGCGTCGACGGCGCAAACCCCTCGGCAGATGCCAGCTGCCCCTTCGAGTTCTATGGCGTCGACTCATGCCAGGACCTGGCCATCGATGCGCGCGGCCACGCCCTGCGCATCCCCAACCTGCACTTCCAGGAGCTCGATGTGCTCGATGCCCTCATGAAGCTCAACCCCGCCGAGACACCCGACGTGCTTTTCGACGCCCCGCTCGCCGACATCTCGGTCTGCTTTGGCTTTATGCACCACGTGCCGTCGTGCGAGTACCGCGTACGCGTGCTCGACGCCTTGGTGCGTCAGACGCGCCCGGGTGGCATCATCGCCATCAGCTTTTGGGAGTTTATGAACGACGAGCGCATGGCGCGCAAGGCCGTTCGCGCCGAGGCCCGTGCCGAGCTCACCCCGCCGTTTGAGGGTTACGATTCCGCGCAGTTTGAAGCCGGCGACCACCTCATCGGCTGGCAAAACGACCGCCACGCCTACCGCTATTGCCATCACTTTGACGATCAGCAGATCACCGACCTGGTGCGCGGCGTGCGTACGTTCTACAAGAGTGGCGAGGTCCCCGTGCGCGAGCTTGAGCGCTTCCATGCCGACGGTCGCAGCGGCGAGCTCAACCGCTACGTGATTCTCAAGCGTCTGTAGGCACCGACGACTCGCCGCCGAGCCGCGCCGCATCTTTTGGGTAAGCTATGCCCACCTTCTTCCAACGCATTGCCGAAACGCGTAGCCATGCGTTTCGCATTTATGACCAAGGAGCCTCATGGGAGCCGTCCACGTTCGCACGCCTAAGAACTTTGTACTCGAGGAGCGCCTGGAGCGCTACGCCGATGCGATTGAGACGAACCCCGAGGCCTATGTCGGAGATTGGCGCGCGGCTTGCGCGCCAGTTGGCAGCAAGCCTTTCGAACACCTGCACCTGGATCTTGGCTGCGGCAAGGGAACCTACCTTGTAGAGCGCGCGGTCAACGAGCCAAACACGCTCTTTATCGGTATGGACCAGGAGCCCATCTGCATCGCCTATGCCGCGCAGAAAATCTGCGAGCAGGAACTGACCAACGCACTCGTCCTGCCCCGAGGCGCTGCATCGCTGCCGCAGCTGTTTGCCGCAGGCGAGCTCGATGCCATCACCATCAACTTTCCCACGCCGCAGCCCAAGGCCAAGTACGCCAAAAAACGACTCGTCCATGTCGACCATCTGATGCTCTACCGCCCGCTCTTTGCAGCCGGCGCCACCGTCACACTGCGCACCGACAGCAAGCCACTGCGCGACTACGCCCTAGGACAGTTTGCCGCAGCCGGCTACGACACGCTTTGGGTAAGTGACGACGTGCGCCGCGACCATCCCGAGCATCCCGAGACCGAATATGAATGCCGCACGCGCGAGATGGGTGCCGTCGTCTATGGCATTTGCGCCACACCCGGCGCACGGCCCAGCGATGAACAGCTCGCGGCGGGCCGTGCGCAGGAGCAAAGTCTTGCCTGCTACCTGCCCGAAAACCTCGATGAGCTCGCCTATGTACCCCTGGGTATGGAAGAGGCCGTTGAGAACTTTAAAAACCGCGCCCGCAAGGGCAAAAAGTTCCTGCCTCAGGAACGCTAGTACCGCGCGCCCATTTCCTGCATTTTCTTTCGCGCTGGCACCCCGCGCCGCCGCTACGCCATAATAGTTGGCGGACAATCGCGAGAGAAAGCAAACACATGGCACAGACCACGACAGATATCGCCGCCAGCACCGTCTCCGGCGCCGGAGCCGCCAGCTCATTCTCGGGCGGCACGGGAACCGAAGCCGAATTCGGCTCACTCGGTGCGCTCTCCCCCACCTGGTGGGAGCCCGAGGACGGCAGCGAGCCCGAACCGTGGCTCACGCCCGACCAGGCCTTCGAGCGCTTCTTTGAATGGACGAGCAATCGCGGTATTGAGCTGTGGGACCACCAGGAAGAGGCCCTCA
>OGYS01000169.1_pt1 | contig 40439 bp, 33 predicted proteins | sample 1576611 | NCBI WGS metagenome assembly OGYS01 (sample SAMEA3541571, study PRJEB24748) | human gut metagenome | biome: human gut; feature: human-associated habitat; material: faeces | place: China | collected 2012
GAGGGTGGAAACCGCAGGTGTCTACCCTCTTGTGCGCCCGCGCGGCGTCAGCGCACATTTCGTTCGCTTCTCAAGCGGCGACTATATATAATAGGAATAGGCGAAGAAAAAAAACACTTGAAATTTCCACACAATATGATATAATGGAAAAACTGAAATTTCAATGCCTTGCAAGCTTATGCTCGCAAGGCGTTCTTTTTTTGCCTTGCGGCATAGACGGGGCAGAAAAAACAATCCAAGTTAGACGAGTTAGGCTTTCTGCTGGCGTATCCGCTGCGGATTTTCGTGGTCGGTCCGTTCTGCCGCGCCGTATTCCGCAGCCGCATGGGCGCGCGCACGCACGTGGCTGATGAGGAGGAACAGGCGATTTCGGAAGGATTTGCTGGATAATGTCAGAAAATAGCGAAACTGGCAGAGTGCACAGAGATTGAATGCGCTGTTTGGTAATTTCGTTCAAAATCACGGAGTAAAAATTGAAATCTTATCTGGTTCTTTGCGCGAAAAAGAGTATAATATTCTATGCAAAAGGTTATCACATTAAGAAAGGGTGGGAACAATGTCATATGACTTTCTGTTGACGATTGCGATCATCATGTTGTTCACAAAGGTATTCGGCCTTACTTCGGAGCGCGTGCATATGCCGCAGGTTGTCGGTGCACTGATTGCCGGTGTGCTGGTTGGCCCGAGTTGCCTCGGCTGGGTAGGCGAGACCGATTTTCTGGTAAAGGCCGCTGAGATCGGTGTAATCATCCTGATGTTTAACGCAGGTATGGATACTGATCTGGACGAGCTGAAAACCACCGGTTTTGCGTCCTTCGTTATTGCGCTGATCGGTGTTATCGTGCCGCTGATCGGTGGTGCTGCATGCTATCTGGCGTTCGACAATGATCCGACTGACCCGATGAACATGCTGAAGGCTGCTTTCATCGGTGTCGTTCTGACCGCTACCTCGGTTTCGATCACCGTCGAGACCCTGCGTGAGATGGGCAAGCTGAAAAGTAAAGTCGGTACAGCAATCCTCGGCGCGGCTGTAATCGACGATATCCTCGGTATCGTGGTGCTGACCATTCTGACCGCACTGACTGACCCGTCGGTAAAGCCGATTCTGGTACTCGGCCGCATCGTTGCGTTCTTCGGTTTCGTACTGGTTGTTGGTCTCGTTATGTACCGCGTATTCCTCAAGATGGAGGAGAAGTGGCATCATCATCGCCGTATTGCAATCTATGCGGTAGCATTCGCATTCCTGATGAGCTACGTTGCAGAGCGTTACTTCGGTATTGCAGATATCACCGGTGCATACTTCGCAGGCATCGTAATGTGCCGTCTGTCCTCTGCGCGTGACTACGTTGCAAGCAAGACCAACGTGCTCGGCTACATGCTGTTCTCTCCGCTGTTCTTCGCTTCCATCGGTATTAAGACCAACCTGGAAGGTCTGACCAGCACCATGGCGATCTTCGCAGTGGTACTGACCATCGTTGCAATCCTGACCAAGATCATCGGCTGTGGCATTGGTGCCCGCATCATGGGCTTCCAGACTTATGATGCGTTCTCCATCGGTCTGGGCATGGTATCCCGCGGTGAGGTTGCACTGATCGTAGCACAGAAGGGCGAGCAGGCCGGTCTGATCGACCCGCACATGTTCCCGCCGATCGTACTGGTCGTTATCGTTACTACGCTGGTAACGCCGATTCTGCTCAAGCTCGGCATGAGTAAGCAGACTCCGGCAAACACGGAGTTCAATGCACAGGAAAAGGTGCAGATGCCCAAGGTAAGCCAGCACTGATTGCTGTCGCAGAACCATGGTTCCGTCGGCAAGCAGGAACGGACCGCAGGCTGTTCCAAAGTTGTCCGAAAGTTCCCGTACGGAAATTTTCTCCCTCTCAAAGTCAAAAATCCTGCGCTATCCTTGCGCGGCTTCTCGGCCGCGCTGCGCCGGTACATGCTCCCGGATTTTTGGAATTTGCACGGCAAATTCTATTGAACACGCGCAATGCGCGAAACAACCGTCTGTTTTGAACAGGCGGTTGTTTTTATATGCAAATATCAATTATTCGCTGTATTGAAGCCTTGCGGCAAGTATGCTATAATAGTAGCGTTTAATACTATCTCTTAATGGAGGAAACAACATGAAAGCAACGAAGCTTCTGCCGATTCTGGCGGTCGTGCTGTGCGTTCCGGGGATTGCGCTGCGCGCGCTGCACCTGCTGAACGGTTTTGACGTAAGCACCGGCTTGCCGACGGCAGGCGATAAATGGATCTGGTTCGTGATCGCGCTGTTCGCTATCAGTGCAATCGTATATGCTGTGCTGGCGCTGCCGCTTAAGACGCGCAATAAGGTACCGTTTGAGCAGCTGCTCGGCACGAAAGAGGTGCTGTTCCGCATGGCGGCTGTCGTTGCGGGACTGATTGTAGCGGCGGGCAGTCTGGGTTACCTGTATCTGACCATCACCACGGTAGAGCAGGACGCAGCTGCATGGGCACGCGTTTTGGAGATCGTCTACGCGATCATGGGCGTGCTGACCGGCGGCTGCATGATCGGTCTGGCCAAGGCACAGGGCGTACAGATGACGGAAAAGAGCGCCGCAATGACGCTCGTACCGCTGTTCTGGAGCTGCCTGCATCTGCTGGTCAACTACCGCATGACCTGCACCGATCCGAAGCTGGCGTCGTTCGGCTTTGGTCTGGTTGCCGATGTGATGATTGTGCTGGCGTTTTATGAACTGGCGCGTCTGCTGTTTGGCAAGCCGGCGCCGGCTATGCTGGCGTTCTTTGCCGCAGTGGCGGTCACCATGTCGGTGTCGGATATCGGCGGCTACGGTCTGGCTATGCTGATGGGCATTCCGTCCATGTGGTCGATCAAAATGGTGCTGCGCGGCATTCTGGCTGCAGCAGCGTGCGTTATGCTGGCTGCTGAGCTGTTCTGCCTGTGCCGCTCGGACGCAGCGCAGACGGCAGCCGAGGATTAACAGGGGAGGACACCGAAATGCTGTTTGTATGCTATCCCAAATGCTCGACCTGCCAGAAGGCGAAGGCGTGGCTGCAGGAGCGCGGCGTGGCGTTTGACGAGCGTGATATCAAGCAGGACAATCCGACCGAGCAGGAGCTGCGTGCGTGGCACGAAAAGAGCGGTCTGCCGCTTAAGCGGTTCTTTAATACGAGCGGCCTGCAGTATAAGGCGCTGGGGCTCAAGGATAAGCTGCCGGCCATGACCGAGGACGAGCAGTATGCGCTGCTCGCGACCGATGGCATGCTGGTCAAGCGCCCGCTGCTCATCGGAGAGGACTTTGCTCTTCCGGGTTTTAAGGTAAAAGAATGGGAAGAAAAGCTGAAATAAGGCACAAAAACAGACGAACCCTTGTGGTTCGTCTGTTTTTTTGTTGGCAATATGAGTTAAGAGTGGAGAGATTTAACACCGAGCAGTGATTATACCCGCAGGAAATGAATAATCTGCACAAACCAACGAGTTGCGCGACACTGTCATACTTCAGAGTACCTTCTCTTGCCCTTCGGGCAATTCACCTTGTGCCGCGCCTGCGTAGAGTAGCCGACCTGTGTAGCAGTACGGTAAGCGAAATGCGAATATGCGGATACAACGCGGAAGAATAAATCCTCTGCCGTACTCCTTTTCCTGCTTACGCAGTCTACCATCTGCACCCAAGGTAGGCTACCAAGGGAAACGGGTGTTCAAAGAGGGTAGAAACCGCAGATGTCTACCCTTTTTGCTCCCGCGGCGAGCGTCGCATCTCTGCATGAAATTGTGATAAGAAAAAAGTGAGAACAAATGTTCACATATGTGTTGACAAACACGAGGATCTGGTGTAAAATATATCTTGCTTATCGGGCAAGATACGGAACGGTATCGAAGTGGTCATAACGAGGCGGTCTTGAAAACCGTTTGTCCGAAAGGGCGCGTGGGTTCGAATCCCACCCGTTCCGCCAATCACGAGATTGCGCGCGGAGGGTTCGATCGAGAATAACTCCGCGCACAACTTAACACCTTGACATGGAGACATACCCAAGCTGGTGAAGGGGCTCCCCTGCTAAGGGAGTAGGTCGAGAAATCGGCGCGAGAGTTCAAATCTCTCTGTCTCCGCCATGAAAGCTGCACTTTTTATTGCGAAAAGTGCAGCTTTTCTGCATTTATAGATAGAAAACGATAACTTTTAGAACGACTTAATTTTCCTTGACAGCAATCGTGACAGCAACGGGCTAATTTACGGCTCCCAAACTGGAGATCAGCTCCTCCATACGGGCGGCACTGCTGCGCTGCATTTGGTCACTGACATGAGCGTAGGTTTTCAGCGTAAACGAAGCTGTACTGTGACCTAAATTCGTCTGCACGGTCTTAATATCATCGCCGTTTTCCAGCGAAATCGTAGCGAATGAGTGGCGCAGAGAATGAAACGTATAATCCCCCATACCGCAGGAACGCAGCAGACGCTTGAGGTGCTTGTATACGGTCTGGTGGTTGAGTGCGCGGCCAAATTCATTGGTGAAAACCAGATCAAACGAATTGTTCCACAGCGGTCCGGCGGCTAAACGCTGACGCTGCTGCTTGGTGCGCTGCTTCTGCAAGGTAAGCATAGCGGTGTCAGCCAGAACAATACGCCGCTGCTTGTTCTCTTTCGGGTCAATGAGCGTATAGCTGTAATCACCTTTCTTGCATTTCTGCTGGAGCTGCTTGCGTACAACAAGGCTGTTTCGGTTCCAGTCAATATCAGCCCAGCGCAAGCCGAGAATTTCGGACTGGCGCATACCGGAGAAAATATCGAGGAAGAACAGATAATAGAATTCGTCCTTGCGAATCAGATCGAGAAACTGATTCAGCTCGGCAGAGGTGATCGCTTTGGCGCGGGTTTGCGTTACACGCGGCAGAGAACAGAAGTCGGCAACATTGCGCTGTAAGATCTCATCGCGCTGTGCAGCGGTCAACAGGGCGTGCAGCGTGCCGAATACGGTGTGTACAGTCTTGGGGGCAAGCCCTTTACCGCCTGCGCCTAAAGACGAAGCAAAGCGCTGTACCTCGCGGTGGGTGAGGTCGGTCAAACGGCGAGTACCCAGTGCGGGAAGAATATGCAGCCGAAGATTTTTCTCGTAACTGCGCTGTGTGGAATCGGTCAGCGTGGCAACGTGAGTTGTCATGTATTCTGCGGCATATTCGGCTACCGTGATTTTACGCGGTTCCTGAAAGGTGCCGTTGTCAATACTGGAGGTTGCAGCACGCAGTTTCTCTGCGACTTCTTTCTGTGTTTGGCCGTAAATGGTATGACGACGAGGCTTTCCGGTTTCCGGATCGTAACCGGACACATACTGACCCTGCCAGCGGCCGTCTTTCCGCTTGGTAATAGAGCCGCTTCCGGCTTCACGCTTTTTATTTTTTCGTGCCATAAGTAAAAGAATACTCCTTTCCGGCACATACAGTTCGGTTGTATGTAAATAGTATAGCACAGGTATGCAAGTTTTGCACAAGCTGGGGATAAATGCTGTGCGTGAGATAAGATGAGGGCAAGGTTTTAGACCTTGCCCTCTGCTGCATATTCAGGCACTTTTCTTGGCGGCGTCCTCTTTGAGCCATTGCATCAGTGCATCGTGTGTTACAAGCAGGCGGCGGCCTATTTTGAGTGTTGGGAAATCTTCACGGTGAAAGAGCGCATAGGCAGCGCTACGGCTTATGCCGAGCAGTTCAGCCAGATCACGGGCGGATAAGGTGATACATTTTACTTGTGCTGCCATAGAATCAGACCTCCGTATTGCCTAAGTACTGCTGCATGAGCGACCGGACCGTGATAATACGGCCAAGCGGCAGTTCGAGTGGAATAGGAAGACCGGGTGCAATCTCTCTGAGGTGGTTCAGCGCATCGTGCTGTGCGTCTAGGTAAGAGCAGTGTGAGATTTGACGTTTAGGAGAGCAGATGTACTTCCGGAAACATTCGTTTGCCTGATCCCAGTTGTAGGCGATCATAACGGCATTGCTGCCCTTGAGAACATAGTAGCGGCCATTTTTGCTTTTGTAGTTATTTTTATGCTTACCCATAATTTGTTTCTCCTTATCGGCAAGTCGTGTCCCACGCAATAGGCGGTGCAGGCTTCGTGCAGGTCTTGCGTAGAGGTAAAGCTGTTATCGTCGGTCAGGATACAGCAATCATTTAGAAATGCAGCGATATTCTGGTTTTCGGACATAGGCGATGCATAGGACTGGGATAACAGTTGATCGACGAGGGCCTGTCCTGCAAAAATGTACTTGTCCGCAAGCAGACGGTGATATGCGTGGATTGCGCGGAGAAAGATGCCGTCCCGCTCGGCAAGGATTTTCTGCGTGAGTAGATGATCCTGCTGTTCCGTAGGGATAGAGAACCGAAAAGGTATCACCACCATGCGGGATAACAGCGCCGTATCTTCTTCGGCCATCCGAATCGGAAAGTTCGATGCGAACACGAGATTGATCGCTGGTGCCATGGTTGCAAGCGGCTTATACTTTTCCTCCACTGTCATAAGATCGCGTCCTGTGATCTGTTTGAGCGTTGCAACGGCCTGTGCCGAGAGCGTACGATTAGGAAGATCACCGCAGATATTGAGCTTCTTTTCAATCAGGGCTGCACCGGAAAAACGATCGCCAAGACGGTAAAGATCAAGTGTGCTCACAGCTTCGGGATTGAACATAGAGCGCAGCAGCTCAAGCAGCACGCTTTTGCCGCTGTTGCTGACACCTTGCAGCAGGAAGAATACCTTACCATCGGTATCACAGGCAAAAATATAGCCGAGCATTTGCCAGATACGCATTTGCAGAGCGTAATCATTTCCGGTGATAAAACCTATGAAATTGTCAAAGTGCGGCGTACCATGGCACAGAGTAGGCAGCGATACATTCAGACAATGTGTGAAAAAGTAGGCAGGAGTATGCGGCGATATGGTGTTCGTTGTCATATCATAGATACCGTTCTGGATGCAGAGCAGCGAATGGTTGCCTGGTGGTTCAGCAAGCAGCTTGGAATTGCTGAGCAGGAAGACTTCGATGTCCTCGAAAACCCGCTTGCTGCTGTGTTTTTCAATGTCGGAAGTACAGAGCGCGCGCATCAGGCGGCGCAGCTCACCGGTCTGCAATAGGTGATACCAGCCGTTCGCATACCAGTAAATGTGCTCTTGGTAGATGCGGATTTTTCCAGTTGCGGCAATGTGGTTGGCGATAGTCGCGGCATTGGCCGCTTTGGGACGCTCTATTACAGGTGGACAAACGGCTGTTTCTGTTGGCGCAGGCTGATTCTGTGGAATCGAAACTGCTACCTGCTGTGTAGGCGCACAGGAAACCGGTGGCAGAGCGGGAACGGACATAGCTTTTTCTGGACTGCCTGTATTGTTGGTATACTCCTGTTGTGATATAGTAATATCAGAGGAATTGGAACAAAATGCAGACAGGACATTGTTCATCACATCTTCTGGCGATGCTGTCGGTGAATCGGCGGGTATTGCTTTGTTGCTTCCGAAGTTGATCGCATCAAAGAGGATGGGAATAGCGTATCCGTTTTTGTCCAGTGGGTAATTGTTTGATGTCGTAGGAATACCTCCTTGTTTTGGTGTTAGAGGCCTCTTCGTGCTATATATTACATGATGTGATATGTGGTTTGCAAATTGTGAAAAACGCGAAAAACGATGATTTTTGAAACTTTTTTGGATGTGTGCGGCGTGTGATAAAAATAAAGTGGCAACAGTAATAATTGTGATGCTCAAAAAGTTTACAGTGCTCGCATAAAAGGTAATTTTTTCAAAAGTTGAAGGAAGCTAAAATTATGCTGGGTAATGAAGAAGAAAAGCAGAAAATGGCAGATAACGGTGAGGGCGATAAGTGTCAGAATAGCGAAAAAAATGCTGTCAATCCAGATGAGATTATTGATGACAGCGAGATGGAAAACAAGCAAGATGCGGCAGAAAGCGAAGCGGCTGTTGATGAAAATAACGAAAAAGGAAAACCTTGTTTAATACCAGAATTACAAGCAAAGTCGCGTAATATAGGAGTAGCGGTTCCGACAAAATTACAGATTGATGCAAAGACTTTTAGCGAACGGTACAGGATGTTAAGAGAAGAGAAAAATATCTCCAATGACAAAGTTGCGGCGAGGATAAAGGAGTTATCGGAAGAGGAGAAAAGGGTTGATGCATTGAAGCAGTCGTTGTGGAAGGTTGAACAGGGGAAGAGTAAATCTGAATGGATATGTCGTGGGGCTGCAAAGGTATTTGGGGTTAGTGCTGAATATCTGGGAGGACAGGTAGATTGTCCTCGTGTAGTTCGTACGAATAACGATGATACTATTGAAAGAAGTGATATATTATTGTTTGAGCCTATTATTGTTTCAGGTCGACCATCGGATAAGGTAAAAGAGGAGCAAAGGAAGAAAGAACAGGTTACTATTCAAGAATTTATTGAGAAAGAGGATGGTTTAGTAAATACTCAAGGGAATAACGAAAAAATAGAATCAATATATTCTGATATTTTTTATCATATAGCGCACGCAGAACTTGAAGAACAGGAAAATTTTATTAAGTGTTGGGAATTGCAAAAGAAATATACTGCTAATCCAGAGCAACTTACACCAGATGAACGAAAAAAGTTTAAGCGCAGATTAACGTTTCATAAAAAAACTTCATTAGCTGGAGAGCATAAATATCATGTCATTTGGGATTTGATTTTTAGCAATGAAGAGTTGTTTGAGGTGTTGTATGAAATTGCTTCTGATCCGCTCAATAATAAAGAGCAGTTGCGTGATATGATGATAAGAAATTATGAATATACGAAAAAACAGTTCAAATAGTTCTTAAAGAATAAATTTGTTCCGCGTTCTGCGTTCCGCATAGATACTTTTTCCACAGTGTATAATAAGAATAATAGTAATAATAAGTATAAGTGTAAAAAGTATACCGTCAGAACGCGGAACGCGGAACACAGAAGATTTACCCCATTTATGTGTGCATAAATGGGGGATTTGTACTATTTCTGTAAATAAGCGTATTTTCAATTATATATTATCTCCATGAAGTATCAATAACCCAACAAATACTGAATGGAGGAAACCAAAATGAAAGATACTCGAATTTGTGACAACTGCGGTGCAGAGCACTCAATCAGCAAGATGTTTGAGGTAGAGGGTGACTGGCTCTGTGAGGACTGTGCCCACCATTTGACCGTAATCTGTGACCACTGTGGCGACCGCATCTATCAGGAAAGCGCCGTTGAGGACGATCATCACACGCTCTGCGAGGGCTGTTTTGACGAGCACTATGTCCGCTGCCACGACTGTGGCTGCATCCTGCGCAGCTATGATGCCTACTTCGATGACGACGATCATTCCTATTGCTCGGATTGCTGGGACGATCACGAGGGCGCGATTCACGACTACAACTATATGCCTGACCTTGTGTTCCACGGCAAGGGCCTGCGGCATTTTGGCGTAGAACTGGAAATCGACGAGGGCGGCACGGTAAACAGCAACGCGCAGAAACTGCTGGACATTGCTAACGCAAACGCCGAAAACCTGTACATTAAGACAGACGGCAGTCTGGATGAAGGCTTGGAACTTGTCACGCATCCCATGACATTGGAATACCATCTGAACGAAATGCCGTGGGAGCAGGTACTCTGCAAAGCACAGCGCATGGGGTATCTCAGCCATGCAGCAGGAACCTGCGGCCTGCACGTTCATATCTCTCGCTTGGCATTTGGCTGTACCTACGAACAGCAGGAGGCCGCAATCGCCCGCCTGCTCTACTTTGTAGAGAAATTCTGGGCTGAGCTTCTGCGGTTCAGCCGCCGTACGCAGAGCCAGATGAACCGCTGGGCGGCTCGGTATGGTATCCGTCTTACGCCGTCCGAGCAGATGAGCCACGCGAAGAACTCTTGCGCCGGACGTTACACGGCGGTCAACCTTACGAACTCTGACACCGTAGAAATCCGGATGTTCCGCGGAACCTTGAAATTAAACACACTGAAAGCCACTTTGCAGATGGTCAACCATCTTGTCGAGGTGGCTGTTTCTTTGTCCGATTATCAGGTACAGGACATGAGCTGGTTTGACTTCCTCGACGAAATCAAGGAGCCGGAACTTATCCAGTATCTTAAGGAACGCCGCCTGTATGTCAACGAACCTGTCACCGCAAGCGAGGAGGAATGAGTATGTGCAGTCTGTTTGGCTTAATCGACTTCAAAGGTGTGCTCAACACTCACACGAAAAACAAAATTCTGAATACGCTGGCTCGTGAGTGTCAGGTGCGCGGCACGGATGCGACCGGTATTGCCTATAACTTCAACGATCGTCTGCGCATCTACAAGCGTCCGATTCCTGCTCGGAAAATGAAAATCCATATTCCGCACGGCGTGAACGTTGTCATGGGACACACCCGTATGACCACACAGGGTAATGCACAGTTTAACCAGAATAACCACCCGTTCCTTGGTCATGTTGACAGCGGTGCTTTTGCACTCGCGCATAACGGCGTTCTCTGGAACGATAAGGAACTCCGCGCTACGGAAAATCTTCCGCTGACGAGCGTAGAAACAGACAGCTACATTGCCGTCCAGCTCTTAGAGAAGAACAAGACCCTCGACTTTGACAGCCTGCAAGCTATGGCTGAAAAGGTCGAGGGTTCTTTTGTGTTTACGGTGCTGGATAAGAACGATGCTATCTGGTTTGTGGTTGGCGATAACCCGCTGTGCATCATGTTTTACGACGGCTACCTGCTCTACGCTTCCACACAGGAAATCCTGTGCAAGACCACCAAGAAGTTAAAGCTGAACACACCCTCTGACATTCTGGAGCCAAAGGAGGGCGAGATTTTGAAGATCGACCGAGCGGGACATATCACTACCGGCAGCTTTATGCCGAAAACCAGCTATGAGCACTGGTGGCGGCGTTATCCCTATTACCGCGACTATTATGAGGACACACCTGCCCACTACGACGATTTGTTCAGCGTAGCAAAGGCGTTCGGCGTAACGGCAGATGAAATTCAGGTGTTGCTCGACTACGGCTGTTCAGAGGAAGAGATCGAAGAAATGCTGTACGACCCGCCGCTGCTCCATGAAGTGACCGGAGAGCTGTTATATGCATACTAAGAGAGGAGGACGAATAACATGGGTTTATTCGGCGTGCTTTGGGTACTCGGTGAAGTGCTGGAAGCATTGGACGATCTGCTCGATCTGACCGATGATGTGTAGTTTCAAAAACGCCTGACTTTCGGCACATTGATTTTGAAACGAGTTTTGGAACAAAAACTGCCCTCGGAATACCACATTCCGAGGGCAAATTTTTTTGTTTCATAAACGAAGATTTTTGCAACAGGAGGACGATATGAAGCACTATAAATTCGGATATGCCCGTGTCAGCACCGAACAGCAGAACCTTGCGCGACAGCTTGATATGCTGACACAGTACGGCGTGGACTACATTTTCAATGAGAAAATGACCGGCACCAAACGCGATCGTCCGGAGCTGAACAAACTGCTCGACCGTATGATGGAGGGCGACACGGTGGTGATTGAGAGCCTGTCCCGCTTGGGCCGCAGCACTAAAGACCTGATTGAGCTGGTGGAACTGTTCCGCGAACGCGGTGTGCATCTGGTCAGCCTGAAAGAGCAGATCGACACCTCCACACCGGCAGGCAAGCTGCTGTTTACGCTGATGAGTGCCGTCGCGCAGTTCGAGCGTGATGTGATTGCAGAGCGCACCAAAGAGGGTTTGGATGCCGCCAGAGCACGCGGCCATATCGGCGGCAGACCGCGCACCAATGCACAAAAAGTCAAGCAGGCTGTGAAGCTCTATCATACCAAACAGTATACCGTTCGGGAGATTGAGGAGCTGACCGGGGTGAAGAAGGCAACGTTGTATCGGAATCTAAAGTAGCAATCATCCGCATTAACGCTCTTCCACAATAACGCCAATAATCTGAAAATCTGTGACTTCACCATATATAATGTACCTTCATGAACCAACATATCTCCTTCATATTCAGAACCATATCCCGTTTGGTTCATAAAAGTCTGACCGCCTAAGTGACAAGGCATTGTGAAGGGTATCCTTGCCCCCTCTTTAATCTTCCCTTCCGGAATACGAGATAATTCCTTGAATAGTTCGGCAGCAAAAGAAGGGCGTCGTAAATAAGTACTGGAGATATATGCTCCGGAGAGCTTCTTTAAACCTGTCATGGTAAGAATATCTTTCGTCTTTATTACCTGATAAGGACTTCTCATGACAACCAGCGATAAACTCTTCCAATTAGATGTAATACCAAATTTTCTAAATACTAAAAACTTCTTTTTAGAATAATAGAACTTATCCATAATCGGTGTAGTTTTGGTCCTTGCATCTAAAAATGCATACATAGAATTATCTGCATTCACCTCATAAATGCAAGAAACACACGAATCAGCAATCTCCTGCCGTTGAATATTATTTAATTGCTGATACAGCTCAATTTGCTGTTTCTCTGCATCATCTATTTGATGCCGCAGATTTTCAATCAATTTATCAAGATCCGCAATTTTCTGATTAATTACATCCTTAGTATTCATAAAGCACTCTCCTTTTCCCTAAATTACTCTAACAACGGCTGGTTCTGTGCCTCCAATTTGGTATTGCACGCAATGATGCCGCATCGCTGGTACAGACACTCTATAATGACCACATCACACGCGTTTCGCGGGTACAGCACAGCATGGCCTGCGGCTTTGAGAAGCGCCTGCGTTTCCTCTACCGTAAGCTGAAAGCCAAATGCAAGCTGTATCAGCTTGTCCCGTGTCGGTGTATAAATACCGTCGAAAAGCTGGTAGCCATAGGTACGCGCCAAGCCTGCCGCACGGATTACTGCCGCTCTTGTCAGCTGTTTGCGTTCCAGCAGGTCCGCTAACAGCTCCGGTACGGTTTTATTCTGCAACTCGTCAGCGTTCTCCTGAACAAAGGCTGCTGCATCTGGCTTGCTGCGCAGAATATCCATCAATTCGCCTGTGGTCTTTTCCATCTGTATCACCGTTTCTGTCATCTATTGATTCCCATTATAACACAGAACCTTTTCCGCTTAAAATCAAATTCTAATCTGATCTGAACTCATCAGTAAAACCGCATCGGAGGCATTACAGATGAACAACAATAAGAAAACTAAGAAAAAGCGTCACAACGGTGAGGGCAGTATCCGCCAGAAACCGAATGGGCGCTACGAAGTCCGTATCTCCGGCCGAGATATGGAAACCGGTAAATCGACTCGTATTTCCAAGTACGCCGATACACTTGATGAAGCTGTTGATATACAGCACGCTTTGAGTGTCGCTATGGTACAGACACCGCAGTATTTACAAAACAATACGACCGTAGGCGAATGGCTGGATAACTGGCTGACGACTTATATGCAGCACACGCTCAAGCAGTCCACCTATAAGAGCTATGAAACCTATGTCCGCAAGCATTTCAAACCGTCGCTCGGCACTATCAAGCTGAAAGAGCTGACCCCGCGTACGCTCCAGATATTCTACAACTACAAGCAGGAGCAGGAGAAATTATCTCCCAAAACCATTTCCAATCTGAATATGTGTTTACATAAGGCTCTTGCGCAGGCACAGTCCGAGGGACTGATTCTCTCCAATCCGTCTGGCAGTGTAAGCCTGCCGCCGCTCATCAAACCGCATATTGAGGTTTTGACCCGTGAACAGCAGGCCCGCTTGGTGCAGGCAAGCTATCAGTTCCGGTATGGCGTATTCGTGCGGATGACCTTGGTAACTGGCTTACGATTGGGTGAGGTCGTCGGCCTGCGCTGGTGTGATATTGATTTCTATACGAATATGCTTCATGTCAACCAGACACTCAATCGTTTACAGCGCTATGATGATGACGAGGCCGACAGCAAAACCGAGATCGTTACGCAGACACCGAAATCGCAGAACAGCATCCGCAGTATCCCCATGCTGCCCGAACTAGTGATGGACCTCCAGAACTGGCGAACCGTGCAAATGCAGGATGCCGCCGCGCTAGGCACTGCCTACTTCGACAGCGGTCTGATTGCTACGCAGGAGAACGGCCTCTATGTCGAGCCTCGCCTCATGCGCGAATATTATCAGAAGATGCTGGCTACGGCCAATTTGCCGAACTACAACTTTCATGCACTGCGGCATACCTTTGCGACCCGTGCAATGGAGCAGGGCATGGATGCGAAAACGCTTTCGATCCTGCTGGGACATTATTCTGTTGGATTTACGCTGGATACCTATGCTCATGTGCTGACTGACCAGAAATGGACTGCGATGCAAACGATGGCGAATATGTATAATATGGAGCCGCCGCTGCGTCAGCCGATCCAGTTCTTTTGAGAGAGAAATAAAGCTGCCCCGAGCGGGCAGCTTTATTTTTTTGCCTAAATCTTATAGTAATTTCTTCAGCAATCGATCCATCTTTTCATACTGTCCTGCAGAATCTATTCCTTCTATTAAGGGGAATATTTCTATAAATGGATAGATTTCAGTGCCTAATATTTGCTTATCATATGCTGTTTGCAGTCGTTCCTTAGACTTGCATTTACCATACATAATACAAAGACCGCATACTAATTCATTTTCCTCGATTGGACTAATTGAAAATAAATACTTAAACACCAAATCTTTTACATAATAGCGTCGTACACTACTATAATCACTAAATTTTGCATCTACGATCATATATTGGGAATCGCCATTTTCTTCAATTTTAATCAGAAAATCTGGCACATAGTAATGACCGCCTTGCCTACAGTCATCTTCATTACCCGCATACACAGATATAGAATTATTTCTATACAACCCGATACCATTTACAGAGCGCTGATCTGTATCAAAAATTACAGGCTGATAATATAAAGTAATCCTTTTCTGACCATTTTTTAATACAAATGTATTTCGTACAGAAGTATTTTTGTATTTCCATCGTTTTGATACCGGATATACGCAACGTCTAGAAGACTCCAATGAATACCCTCTATCTCTGAAATAGCAAAGGAATTTCGCCAAAAGATAACTTTCATACAAAGCTGAAATTTTAATAAAGGAGAGCATAAAATGTTCTTTAGAAAAATTATATATTCCAAAACTAAACCATTGATGAATTCTAACGAATATTCGATTATATTGTGGAACGGAGAGAAAAATTGCAGTCGGTCTAGGGGGTACTATATGTTGATCTAGGGGGATACGAAGAATATCACTATACATTCCCCATAAATATGTAAATTTTTCAGACAATTTCTCCAACTGAGTCTTTCCATCCTCTATCATTTTTCTTGTTTCAGAAAACATAAAAAATGATGAATAAATGTACTCTGAGCTATAATCTTCATCATTGGGGATTTTACTTAATAGATTACAGCAATATCCTTGCAAAGATTGTACCGAATCAATCATATTCCTTAGAAATGCTAAAATCACTCTATTCTCATATATATCATATGAGCGTGTATTTTGAACAGTTTCTGTTTTCTGTGGTTGATACACACGATTTCCAATAAATATACCTTGCGTACTATTTACTTGCCGCAAGTACTCTGGATGCGTTGCTGTATATGACAGCGTTCCCTGCGTCACATATTGTATTCGCTCTAGTCTCTCAATTACAGACATCTTTTCCAACTTGAATCTGCTATTAGCTTTGAAATATCCATAACTACTCTCATATATAGCTGCAATCTCTTCTGCTAACAAAATCTGTGTCGCAAGACTACGGTACCCATTCTCTTTAAGCCCAGATGGTTTTTTCGGTTTGAGTTCTCCATTTAACAAAAGCCATTCTTGATTATTATAAACAAATCTAGCCATTGCTTCTACCGAATTATTAAGTTCCTCTCGTCGCACCAAAATCGGTAAATACTCTGAATTCAGCGTACATTCTTGTCCATCTACTAATATAAGCGTAATAGACAACTCCGCAAACCCATAACAATCTAGAAAAATTCGTCTATTGCTTATCCCTCGACTAGGAAAATAAATTCGTCCATTATTGTAAACAGAGGACTCAAGCACATCATTGACATATACACGAACATCAGCAATTCGGTTCAAATCTTCACAATTCAATCGCATTTCATAACTTAAATCAGCGAAAATTTTATTGTTATTGCCCGTAGAATTCTCTATAATATGCTCTAGTCCAGCTTGGCGATTATCTATCCACCTACAAACTTACCCCCAGAGAACTTGCAATGAAAATTATCCTGGATGTGATCGAGAATACCGGAATTACAGCCACCGCAGGTATTGGTACGAATCTTTATTTATGTAAAGTCGCAATGGATATCTTGGCAAAACATATCCCTGCGGATGAGAACGGCGTGCGCATCGCAGAGCTGGATGAGATGACCTACCGTCAAACCATGTGGTCGCACCAGCCACTCACCGATTTCTGGCGGGTTGGACGTGGATACGCCAAGAAGTTAGAGGCACACGGAATGTTTACCATGGGCGATGTTGCGCGAATGTCGGTATGCAATGAGGATCTTCTTTACCAGCTCTTTGGGAAAAACGCTGAGTTGTTGATTGACCATTCGTGGGGCTGGGAACCCTGTACCATCCAAGCGGTTAAGGCATATCATCCCAGTGAAAACAGCCTTGGTTCCGGTCAGGTTCTGCATTGCCCGTATTCCGCAGAAAGGGCTCGGTTGGTGCTGAGAGAAATGGCAGAGCAACTGGCACTGGATTTGGTGAGTAAGAAGCTGATGACCGACCAGATTGTTCTGACGGTCGGCTATGACATTGAGAACCTAACTGATCCGGCACGGCGAAATCGTTATCATGGCCCAATAGTCAAGGATCACTATGGCCGCGAGGTTCCAAAGCACGCCCATGGAACCGAGCGCCTGAACGATTATACCTCTTCTACAAAGAAAATCATGGGGGCAGCTACAGCGCTCTTTGATCGTATTGTGAATACCGACCTCATGGTGCGGCGACTTAACATCGTTGCGGGTCGGGTGATTTCAGAGAGTGAGGCGATGGCCAGAGAGGGCAAATTTGAGCAGATGGATCTGTTCACCGATTATGCTGCCGTTGAGGCTCGTCGAAAACAAGAGCAAGCAGAACTGGATCGGGAGCGAAAAATGCAGGAGGTTATGCTCACTATTAAGAAGATGGTGCCCATACGAACTATGAATTATCGGCGCATAGACCGCACGGTTGCAGGACATATTCGACCCATCCGTTACAGCTGTACCCTCAGTCTGTGAGGGGGAACATCGTATAGGAGAAGGCGGCAGCGGGATGAATCTGCTGTGGCTGCAGATAAACTTTGCGCGCTTCCAAGCTGAGGAGTTTACACTGAATTTGGGATGGCCGCTATGCCCGTGTCAGCCTGCCCAGTGGAAACTTCAGCAGCACACACGCTTCTGTAACGGCTGTGTCGGCTGACAGAAGCGTGGAATGGGCTGGAACTTTAATCAGTTTTTGTGGATACAGTGGTCAAAACATCCATAGACTCCCTTGAGCCGCTGGCGGCTCAAGGGAGTTTTTTACGATAAATTCAGATTCCTCGATAAATCTCGATTTGCCCTTGCATAAAGAAAAAAATAAATGTATAATTATTAGACACTTGATTGTGAGGAGTGCAGAGAAGAATGTCCATTGAAACGTCGAAAAAGAAAAAAGGCATCCAGATGCCCCACACGTACATTATTCTGTTTCTGATCGTGTTGGTTGTCTGCCTGCTGACCTACGTGATTCCTGCCGGCCAGTTTGAGCGCCAGGAGGATGCCAGCGGCCGTATGCTGATTGTACCGGGTACATACACTCAGGTGGAATCGTCACCGGTTTCACCGCTGGAAATCCCCATGGCTTTTGTGAGAACTCTGGGCAGCTCCAGCGTAAACGAGATCATCTTCTTTATTTTCATCATCGGCGGCGCCTTTGAGCTGATTATGCAGACAGGGATGATCACCGCCTTTTGTGCCAAGCTGGGCAAGATGTTTGCGGGAAAAGAAAAGCTGCTCATCCCCATCTTCATTACGGTCTTTGCCGTAGGCGGCTTCACCATGGGAATGTCTGTGGAGGTTCTGGTGTTTGTGCCTATTGGGATTGCAGTGGCCAAGGCAGTGGGCTATGATACCATCACAGGTACAGCCATGATCGCCATGGGCTCCATCGTGGGCTTTACGGCGGGCATCTATAATCCCTTTAATGTGGGTGTGGCTCAGTCCATCGCGGGTGTGACTCCCATGTTCTCCGGAGCCTGGTATCGCTGGATTATCCTGGTGGCGTTTATTGTTGTGACCAGCCTGTATATTATTCATTACGCGGAGAAGGTAAAGAAGAATCCCTCCAAGAACCTGATGGGGAACGAGGATTCCAACCTGGAGGATGTGGATGTATCTGCGATTGAAGTGACCGGACGGCACAAGCTGATCCTTCTGGCCGTTGTCATCGCGCTTGCCGTTTTGATTTACGGCGTGGCCTACTTGGGATGGTTTATCACCGAAATGGCTACTTTGTTTTTGGCGCTGGGTGTGGTATGCGGTATTCTGGCCGGGTTCAGCGGCAACAAGATCTGCGATCTGTATGTGCAGGGCATGGCCAATATCACCTTCGGTGCGATGATTGTGGGAGTGGCCGGTACGATCAATACCGTTATGGTGGACGGCATGATCATTGATACCATTATCAATGCCTTGGCCAATGCGATTGTGGCACTGCCCAGCTCGGTAAAGATCATCGGTATGTTCCTGGTGCAGAACATCATCAACCTGCCCATCAACTCTGGTACGGGCCAGGCGGCAGCCACCATGCCGATCATGGCGCCTGTGGGCGATCTGGTGGGCCTGACCCGCCAGAGCACTGTGCTGGCCTTCCAGCTGGGTGACGGCCTGACCAATGCCATCTACCCCACTTCGTCCACCATGCTGGGATTTTTGGCTGCGTCCAAGATTCCCTATTCCGTGTGGCTGAAGTACGTCATTAAGCTGGTGATTTTGCTCAGCCTGGTTTCTATGGCCTTCCTGGCTTTGGCTGTGGTGATCGGTTACTGATCCGTTTAGAGCTGGCCGCCGCAACTGCATGGCGCGACGGCAGGATATTATAAATTTCAAAGATATAGGATGGGACATGCCATGGAAGAAATTCAGAAGCAAATTGCGAATATCGTTTCAGAGCTGATGCCGCAGCTGTGCGCGCTGAGCGACGAAATTTTTGATTACGCCGAGCCGGGCTATGAGGAGTACCGCTCCTCAGCTGCGCTGACAAAGTGGCTGCGAGCCCACGATTTTGAAGTAACCATTCCCTACGCCGGGCTGGATACGGCTTTTTGTGCCGTGTACCGCCACAAGGGAGGGCGGGCTGCCGGAGGGCGCGCAGTAGGATTTTTAGGGGAATATGATGCGCTGCGGGGCCAGGGACATGGCTGCGCCCACCATATGCAGACCCCTGCCATGATCGGCGCGGCAATGGCCCTGCGGGGAGTGCTGGAGTCTTCGGACCAGCCCTTTGAGATCCATGTGATCGGGACGCCCAGCGAGGAGTCGCTGGACGGAGGCAAAAACGAGATGGCCGCCCACGGCGGGTTTGACCATATTGATGTGGCCTTCATGGTGCACGGCAGCACATTGACCCAGCTGGAGACGCCCTCTCTGGCTCTGATCGAGATGGATGTGGAATTTCACGGCAAAACCGCCCACGCGGGTATTGCGCCTTATGCTGGGCGCAGCGCAGTGGATGCGGTGACCATGCTGCAGACAGGGCTTGGGCTCATGCGCAATCACCTCAAGGATTCCAGCCGGGTGAGCAATATTGTGCTGGCTGGGGGGACGGCAGTCAACTCCGTGCCCGATTTTGCCAAGGTTAAGGTAGAGATCCGCCACTCCTCCATGGCGTATCTGGAGAGCGTGGAGCAGTGGACCCGGGAGATTGCCCAGGCTGCTGCCATGGCTACCCAGACACAGGTACAAATTACCCCTGTGGCGCATATTTACAACACCACCATCAATGATGCCATGGGTGCGCTGCTGATGGAGTGTGCAGAAAAATTTGCGTGTGACGGAATTGCTCCGCCCCGGAAGGACTGCGGTTCTACCGATTTCGGCGCGGTGACCCACCGGCTGCCCAGCTGCTGCCTGCGGGTAAAGACCATCGAGACAGATGATCCTCCTCACACGGACGCATGGGTAAAGACCGGGAAAGAGGCGCGGGCTCATCAGGGCATCTATGACGGTGCTGTGTGCTGTGCACTGGCTGCCTTCCGCCTTGTGACGGATGAGGCTGCCTGGCAGGATGTGTACCAGTGTTTCCTTGCGCACCAAAAGGAGAATTGAGGAATGGAAGAACTCTCACGGGAATGCCTGATGGAGACACTGGATGTGTTTTCCGGGCTGAAGCGCATCGGCGGTTCGGAAGATGAGCACCGTGCCTGCGGCTATCTGATCAAGAAGCTGCAGGAATGGGGCATTCCATGCCGCGTGTATGAGTGTGACGGATATGTCTCCACTCCTATAGAAGCGTCAGTTACTGTAGAGGGGATGGATCAGACCTTTGAAGCCCTTCCCCGTTCCTTCTCCGCCCATTGTCCGGACGGAGTGACCGCCCCCTTGTTTTATGATGTCCATGCCCACGACCAGCTGAAGCCCAGACAGGAGCAGGATTGGTACGCGGGGGCGCGGGGCTGCATCGTGATTGGGGACAATTTTTATGAGGACTATGTTCAAAAGCTGCGGGGATACGGTGTAAAGGGCCTGATCCATCTGTGGACCAGCGAGGAGCCTGTGCTTCACTACGAGACGGTCAGCCCTGTGTGGGGCACCGCGGAGCCTGAAAACGGAAAAACCTATCCTGATTTTCCGGTGGTGGGCCTGAGAAGCTGTGACAGAGAATCCATACTGCCCTTGCTGACGCCTGGAGCCTGCAGCCGTACCGCGACGGTGCGCAGCGTACTGCAGTGTGGATGTGTGCGTCTTCAGATCCCTGTAGCCGAGCTGGCCGGTGAAACGCCGGAGTATGTGCTGGTGGGCAGCCACTATGACTCCTGGGATTATGGTGTGACGGATAATGCCACCGGGAATGCCGCTGTGTTGGAACTGGCACGGGTACTGTCCCAGAAGCAGCTGCGGCGGGGTGTCAAAATCGCGTGGTGGCCGGCCCACTCCAACGGACGGTATGCCGGGAGCACTTGGTACTGCGATGAGCAGTTTGAGGACCTGGATGCCCGTTGTGTGGCGCTGGTCAACATGGACTCTCCCGGCTGTATGGGAGCGCAGGAGATCGGGTTTTCCACGTCCGGTGTGGCAGGGGATACCCTTGGGGATATCCTGCGTCGGTGCACCGGGCAGGCTGAGGTGGTGATCCGCCCGCTGGGGCGGGGATCAGACCTGTCATTTTTCGGGCCGCGCATTCCCATCCAGGTGTCCTTTGACTTTTATCAGACGCCGCCCAACCGTGGCCGCTGGCACTGTGCAGGCAGCGGCGGAGGCTGGTGGTGGCATTCCGTGGAGGATACCATGGATAAGGTGGACCCCCAGCTTCTGATGAGGGATACACGGGTGCTGGTGGAGCTGGTAAAAGAGTTTGCTGATGAAGCGCATCTTCCCTTTGACGCGGCAGGGTGTCTGGCGCAAATGAGAGATACTGTGGCAGACATCCGGACCCATTGCGGCGATGACTTTGATTTCGCTCCTGTAGAACGGGCACTGGAGGAGCTGGACAAGGCCTGTGCCAGGCGTATCTGCTTTTCCAGTGACAGACAGGCGAAGGAGGCAGGAGGCCGGCTGACGAGACTGCTGTGCAGTGCCTGTGATGAATATCACTTTGACAACACATTTGCAGTGGGCCTGCTGCCCGGTCTGCAGCTGGTCAGGGGCAAGCACCGCAACGACCTGCCACCTCAGGAATTTTTGTATTGGCGGACAGCCTTCCGCCGGCAGGTGAACCGCTTTGTATCTGAGTGCACAAGCATTGTCCAAGCACTGAACAGCGACGCGGACAGTGTGGTATGATAGAGAAAGGGGATATGGATTATGCAGACCAATATCAAAGAGTATGACGAATCGTTTGATCTTACCCAGGCACTCCAAAAGAAGGGCACCAAGGAATATGGTTTTATTCATTTGGCCCAGCGGGCCAACGGTTCATGGGTGAATATTCCCATTATGCTGGCGGTGGGCGCCCAGGACGGTCCCACGTTGGTGGTGGATGCCTGCAACCACGGCGACGAGTATGAGGGTACTGAGGGAATTATCAAGACCTTTGAGGGGCTGGATGTATCCAAGATGAAGGGAAGCTTCATTGGAATCCCTGCCCTGAATGCAGAGGCCTTTGCCGAAATGAAGCGCTATAATACCCTGGACTTTGTGCCCCAGGATCTGAATCGCATCTATCCGGGCGGAACCGGCCCCATGACGGCTTATGTGTGCAGCTGGTACTGTGAGAACATCATCAAGAAGGCTGACGCGGTGATCTGCATCCACGGCGGCGGCAACAGCGAGTATCTGGAGCCTGTTGTGCTGTACTGCGGAGAGGAGTCTCCTGTGGCGTATAAATCCCGTGAAATGGCCCAGTGCTTTGGCTTTAAGGTCTTGTGGAAGAACACCCGCTACGCGGAGAACAGCGGAATTGAGGATGAGTATGCCTATCAGATGGGCATTCCCTGCATTACACCCGAGATCGGCGGACAGTGCACCCGCATGTATCAGCGGGATGAGCACAAGCAGATGTTGGAGACCGGAATTCGCAATGTGATGACCCTGCTGGGGATTCTGGAGGGCAGCGTGCCCGCCAATGAGGGCGTACACCACTATGACATTGATTATATCTATAACCGCAACGGCGGGATTCATGTGCCTGTGAAGAAGGCAATGGATTCTGTGCGTAAGGGCGACACGCTTTCCATCATTACGAACCTGTTCGGAGAGGAAGTGGATCGGGTCATTGCTCCCTTTGACGGTGTGGTCATCGGGTACTGGACATATTCTGTCTGTCCTCCTCATGGCTGGGTATACATGGTTGGCAAGCCTGTGGATGGGGAGTAAAGCGCCCAGATCCATGCATCCTGCAAATCGAAGTGCCAGTTGAGTATCCTAGATACGAACAGGGCAGAAGCAGAGTGGGCTGTACATGGCCTGCAGAAATGAAAAAGGGCACCCTTTTGGATGCCCCAGTCTGTCGAAAAAGTCCAGCGAAAGCTGGGCTTTTTCGTTTGTAAACGGGAAAAATGAGTGGTGAGGGATGCTGAAACGGGGAAAAATGGAGCACAATGACCGGGTGTCTGGACATGCTGACAGCCAGCTTAGCTGGTGGTTTTGACTTGAGCTTATGCAATCAACAGCTTCTTATTGTTGGATAGACAACTTGATTTTCTGATAGGTGTTCCAATCAATGAGGTTTTGTTTGCGAAGGACCTCATTGAAGTAATCAAACCAGATTCGTTTCGTCAAAGCCTCGCGGCTTGGTTTTCTCATACGCAGGCCCCCTTTGCTACAGTATGCCTGATCTTTTGGGCGGTCATACCTGGCATGATGATAAAAAATGAATCTGCTCATTTTCCAAGGAGCAGGGCCTGTGCGAGGGTAATTGGGCCCCTTTTGGTGATCGACTGCACTGAGATTGTTCCGTAGGGTAAGGTTGTATCTCATATACCGCTCTTGTTGCTTTGTGGATGGCGATGGAACATATATTCCAGATCTGGCTCTTTTGTGGACAGGATTCCCGCTTGTAATCTCTGGTTGCTTAACATATGCCAAAGCGACGAGCAAACGGGGAGGGAAATATCCGCAAACGAAAGGACGGACGCTGGGAGGGTCGGTACACAGTCGGTCACGATCCAGAAACAGGAAAGGCCATCATTAAAAACGTCCTTGGAAAGACGCAAGCGGAAGTCAAGGAAAAGCTGAAGAAAGCCATCGAGGAAAATGTGGGCATCGACTACGGACGGGCCAAGACCTACACCGTGGGTAACTGGTTAGAAGTGTGGTATGAGAACTATGCCAAAATCAAAATGCGCCCATCCACCTACCTGACCTATCATGGCTACATCGAAAACCACATCAAGCCGCAGCTCGGCAAGATCCCGTTGAATGATCTGACGACGCTGCATCTGCAACAGTTCTACAAGAAATTGTTGGCAGAAGGGCGGGTAGAGCGAATCGAAGCACAGAAGCAGCCCAAGGGACTGAGCGCCAAAACAGTGCGCAACATCCATCAAATCATTTCCTCTGCCCTGAAGCTGGCAGTCGAGCAGCGGCTGATCGCCCACAATCCGGCAGACGGCTGTGCACTGCCGAAGGCGGAGCGCAAATCAGATTTGATCTTATCATCAATTCCGTTGATAGAATCTATATTTGTAGCTTTAGAAATCCAGCCTTTTGATTTCAGATATTCATAGATTTTCTTTTTAGTGACTTTGCCTTTTTGCTTGGAAACAGGGTGTATGAACATATCTTTAATCAACTGCTTTTTATGCTCTGTAGAAAGCGGTTGACCATCAATTTTTAATGGATTTAATTCGTTGAGCAACATATACTCGCTATATAGTAAAGAATCCTTAGGCAGAACAGGGTCACCTGTGTAAGTACAGCGACCGATTAAATTGACGAGAAATGCTTCAGCTGAATGATCAAGATCAATCAGTTGATTAAAGTTCCAAGGATAAATTTTTTCTTTGCTACCAGTCTCAGAACGAACAGCCCAGTGATGTGCTGCTTTATCATTTAGTGGACCGACATAATACGGAACACGGAATTCAAATGTTTTTCTAATCTTTTCAGCGGGAGTGTAACCATCACTTTGCTGTTGCACCAGAAAAGGTAGATATGAAGAAGCATTTTTCAATATTGCATCTAATTCGCGCAGTTGAAGCTGATAGGGGATAACTCCATTTTCAGAGCTTCGCAAACGCGGCAGAAAAGAACCATCAACGATTTTTTGATATATAGTTGCAATGACAGGGGATTTGGATTCCGCCATTTCAGGCAAAGACTTTTTTAGGAATTTGCAAAAAGCCTCCTGTGAGCAAGTGTAATCGCCGCTTTTATGATGATATTGGCTATAGGCAGCATAATTATCAAGCTTGTCCTCTTTGTCACAAAAAATAGAGTTATATCGTTCAATGCAGTGCGCCTTAATATAATCTTTAAGTGCTCTTAAGTCAATGTTATTTTGCTTATATACAGCAATTTTGGCATCGCAAAGGTATCTGTGCGTACCGATAATTTCCGAAAAGCGTGCGGCATCGTATACATCTTTGGCAGCAGTAACTACGGATATATGATCATCTAATACCTCACAAAGTTCATTGTAATTTGCATCAAGATCATTTTGCAGCGTAATTTTCTTGGCATCTTTAAATCGGTCATCACCGAACAGATTGGAGAGTGCAACAGACCTTCCTGCCAGCAATTCAGAAATGTAAAAGGGAGAAATTCCGGCTTCATTTTTGCTGGGCTTCTTTAGACCTTCGGTAAGTAAAGCTGCCTTTTCCGTAACTCGCATATTAGGAGTTTTCAAAATGTTTAGATAATTATCCGTATTGTGCGGAACAAAATCCAATCCGTATGCATCTGATAAAAGAGTACAAAAATCATCGAACTTATCCCTTAAAGATGAGTCATTGTCCGATGTTTCCGATATTTCGTAGAGGAAATGTCCCCGTGATTTCATCAAATGATGTAGTGCAAGATAGACAAGACGGACATCATGCGAATCTGTGGAATGTGCTAATTCACTGCGAAGATGATATGTGGTTGGATACTGGGCGTGATAATCGCAGTCATTAAAATTGGAATCGGAGAATAGAGAATATTTAGAATTTATACTTTTATCTTCCTGCCATAAATCACTCTCATGCATACGGGCTAAAAATTGAGGATCCTTTTCATTTAATGCAGGAGCAAAGAGCATTTCTAAAATATCAAGACGTTGTTTTCTGCGCTGCAAGCGACGCCTTGCAGCACGATGAGTACGGCGCTCTGCAGCAGTTGATGCATCGGGGAACAGACGAACACCCCACATGGCTTTCCCTTTACATTTTAGAACATGATACATGGTATCTGTAACGGCCCAGCCGACAGAACTGCTGCCGGCATCTATTCCGAGATAATAAGGAATCTGTGTTTTTTCTTTCATTTTCTTTATCTCCCTGATTGACAAATTGGTGGTTTTGGTGGATAATAACGATGTACCAATGATTTACTACCATTAGGTATTACACTACAAGTTCAAATAAGCTTTTAGCGCAAGCGCCGTGTATGCGGCTCCACAGTGTGTGGAACAAGAGATCTCTTAGGAGATCTCTTTGTATTTTGTCCAATTATTTTGCGACAATTTAACTTTTATTGGTTTAATATTACCACAATGGGCATCAAATAGCAATATTTTACAATGTGTATAAACTACAAAATATAAAAGACTGACTGATACCACATAAGTATATCAGTCAGTCTTTTTGTTTTCTTCATCAAAACGGCGGCGGAATATGCGAATGATGCGCAGTATATCCTTCTGCTCGTCCAAAGTCATGGAGGACAACTGTGCGTCGATTTTCCGTTTGATCTCATTGGTTTCCGGTTGTTTCTGTGGGACTTCCTCGGCAGGAACGATCAATTCATAAAACGATATATCCAATGCGGTGGCAATACGGTTCAGCGTTTCGATCGTCGGATTGCGCAGACCGCGTTCGATTTGTCCCAAGTGTGCAGCGTTCAGATCGGCTTTGAAAGATAATTCTTCCAAGCTGATGCCCTGTGCGTTGCGGAAAGTCCGGATTCGTTTGCCGATTGCAGCCGAAATATCAGTCATTGGCAACACCTCTCATACCATCATAGAGGTAGTTGTTCCAATCGGCAAATTGATATATACACTTGTAAATAGTGATTGTTATATCATTCACAAATGAGGCTGGAAATGATATACTGTGCATAAGAAAGCAAAGGGGAGGGGATCGCGTGAAGTGTCCAAAGTGCGGTTCGGAAAATACGCAGTATGTGGCTGTTCATCATTCTGGCAGCAGCGGATCGTTTACAGATGCCTGCTGCGGTATGATGATTTTCGGGCCGATCGGCATATTGTGCGGCCTGTGCGGAGCAAGTCCGGGATTTACCGATGATTACTGGGTGTGCCATTCCTGCGGTAAAAAGTTTCAAGCGGGGACTGCGAAAGCAGCGGAAAAGGCTCGGCAGGAGAAAATTCAACAAGAACTTAATGCAAAAGCCAGGCGAAAAGCATTGCTGTCGGCAGCGAATCCAGTAATACTCCAGAATATCGACAACGAAGTGATAGAAGCTGAAAACCGCTATAAGGCTTTGAAAGCTCGCCTGAAAGCGGATAAGCAGGCATTTTTGCAAGAGTACCCGGCGTGTAAGGTACAGAATACATTCCGGATGATTGGGAGAGGAATCATCATTGCATTGATGGGCTTTATAGCATTTCTGGCTATTGATATGGACGAACTGATTACGATAATTATCTGGTTTCTTGCTGCAATGGTGATTGGAGTAATGTGCATGATGCCGCCGTATTACATAAAGCTATCACCAGCCTTAACCGAGTTAAACGAAGCAGTCGAAAATGCAAAGAAATATAAAGAGTATTTAGATAGACTGAAAAAGGCTCGTGATGAAGAAAACGGTGTATGAATGGCTGATGGCAGTCGGCCATCGAGCAGGCTGTCATCAACGCGCAGATAGGAGCTTTTACTGGAAAGGCAGGAAGTTTCCGCTGTGTGCCCGCTGTACAGGTGTTCTGGTTGGATATATTCTCGCTGTGCCAGCGTATACGGTTTGTAGAAAGAACGTGAGCGTGTATGCCGTTTGCTGTATCCCACTGGTGATAGACGGTTTAACTCAGCTATGGGAGTGGCGGGTGTCTACCAATCGAAGAAGATTTGCAACAGGCGCTTTAGCGGGATATGGTATCTGCTCCATGGCGATAACGTTGCTGTTATTCGTAAAAAATTTAATGCTAAGGAGTTGGTAAAAGATGTTCTGTCCAAATTGCGGTACGGAAATTAAGGAGAAGAAAACATTTTGTCCGAAATGCGGCTCTCCGCTGGGCGTAGAGGCAGTTCAAGAGGACACAAAGACGGTGGAAGCTGCTGCAAGCACAGAAAACGTTCATGAGAATGTAATACCACCACAGGGAGCGCCAGTACCATCGAAAAAGGGCGGTAAAAAGAAGTTTATCATCGGCGGTATTGTGGCGGTTGTACTGATTTTGATTGCAGTGATGATTGGTACGTCTGGTGGTAATACAGGCTCGACCAGCACGGACACTTATATCGAAACCGTACAAAATGGCTATCTCGGCGAATTTACCGATATGACGGTGCAGAAATTGCTCAGCAGCTACTATGAAGATCTGCTGGGATGCACAGCCGAGTGGGACGGCGGAGAGAACGATGATGGTCAGCAGATTGTTGAAGTAAAATATACAGATGAAACTGTGGGCGACACAACGATTCAGTTCAAAATGCTGGACGAGCAGGTGTTCAAAATTTCTGCTTTTCATGATCCCAATACAGAGATTGAAAAGGCAAGCGACCTTGCGGCAGAGTTAAACAGTCTATACTTTATGGCTTACACCACAAAGCATGAAACAGAACTCGACAGCGCAGAGAAGATGAAAGTCTTTATTGATCAGCTGGATCAGATCTCTGGTTCTGCAGTGTTGTATGGTGCGGCAGCAAACTATACGGGTGATCGCGCACAGCTTTGTACACTGTTTGGTGAGGACGCATTGGAAACCTCGGTTCCGTGGGTACTGGATGCGTATGGCTATCTGGATATGAACGACTATGCACAGCAGGACACTGCTGATACGACAGCAGTAGAACCGGCATCGACTGCGGATGCTTCGTCGGCTGATTACATTTTTCCGAGTGATCGGCAGTACATCACCGAGGACAATATGGCAGGCTGGAATCAAAAGACGGCGCTGCTGGCCCGCAATGAGATTTATGCTCGACATGGTTATGTGTTCAAGACGCAGGAAATCCAGAATTACTTTGCGGCTAAATCGTGGTATACGCCAAATTCGTCCTATGATGGAAGCGATTTGAGTGATGTAGAAAAGGCGAATGTCGATACTATTTCTGCATATGAGCAGAAGATGGGCTGGACCGAGCAGGATGTTTCGCCGACAAAGTTGGCGCAGGGTGCGGTCAGCAGCTATGTGGAGAGCCAAGGCGATTACTGTACCGGTTTCGACTATGTTAGACCATATGCAGAGAACGAATATTTGGTCTGTGCAAAGATTGGTGAGTATGAATGGGAGGCCGAATATATTGTAGAGGTCAACGGCTCTGACGCATGGGTAATCGGCCGTCTGGACGGCGGTGTGTTTAGACCGGTATAAAAGCCAAAAGCCCGAGCGGGAAACCGCTCGGGCTGACAGCAACGTGACAGCAATCACGATAAAAACAACCGAAACTGTATGTGCTATATGTACTCAAAAAACGGGATGATGAACTGAATAAGACGGAATAACACAGAAAAAGATGCAAAAAATCAAAACTTTGCTTTTCAAATCTCTCTGTCTCCGCCATGAAAGCTGCACTTTTTGTTATGAGAAGTGCAGCTTTTCTGCATTTATAAATGGAAAACGATAACTTTTAGAACGACTTAACTTTCCTTGACAGCAATCGTGACAGAATTTGTTGTAAAACACCAAAAACATAGCATGGCTTTTATGAAAAAGATGAAACTTCAAAAACTTCGTAAAAAACAGTTGACAGCTGCGTGTTTATCGCGCTACAATAACATCGTAAGATAACGAGGACGTACTCGTAAAATAACGAGGACGTACACGTTAACCAATAAAGCACTGTTATGCCGATGAAAGTGAGGTGTCGTTCGGCATGGGAGTTACCATGAAGGAAATCGCCGAGCGTGCCGGCGTTCATCCGTCAACGGTCGATAAGGTCGTACATCACCGTGTAGGTGTCAGCGATGAGGTCCGCGCAAGAGTGCAGGCCATTATTAACGAGTTGGGCTATACGCCCAATCCGAGCGGCCGTGTGCTGCAGCGTCAAGGCAAAGTGTACCGCATTTCTGCCATTCTGGTGCAGGTGGATGCACTGCCGTACCTGAAAAAAGGTATCGAACGCGGTGTAAAAGAGCAGACTGGTTTCGATATTGAAGTCAGCTATGCAGTTACCGGGTTCCAGGAAGCCAAGAGGCAGAGCGAGTATATCGACAAGGCCATCAACGAGCAGTCCGACGGCATCATCCTCAGTCCGATCAACGCAGATTGTGTGCGTCGAGCGATTAACCGGGCGGCTGATGCAGGTATTCCTGTTATCACCACCGATTCGGATATCGCCGGTTCGCGCCGTACCTGCTGTGTCAGCATTGACAGCGCAAGAGCCAGCCGCATTGCCGGTCGGCTGATGGGGCAGTTTCTGAACGGAAACGGCAAGATTGCCATCATTTCGAGTGCGATTGAGACAGAAAACAACAACTACTATGTGCAGATGCGTGAACAGGGATTTGCGGATTTTCTGAAAGTGGAGTATCCGCAGATTGAGATCGTATCGCGCGTGGAGAGCTTCGAAAATCCGCAGATCACCTATGAAAAAACGGTGCAGCTGTTAGCAGAACAGCCGAATCTGCGCGGAATTTACATTACCTGCGGCGGCGTAGCACAGGTCGGCAGGGCGCTGATCGAAACCGGTCGTGCGAACGATGTTCGTGTGCTTTGCTACGAGGATTATCCCGAAATCGTAGAGCTGATGCGACAGGGCGTTGTAGATTGGACACTCGGCGGTGAAAAAGACGAGCAGGGCGCGCTTCCGGTCAAGCTGATCATGGATCAGCTCGTATTCGGTAGAAAACCCGTGATCCACCGTATTTTTACCGACATCCGTATTCTGGTTAAGGAATGTTTTTCATAAAAATATTTGCGAATCCCGCAGATATTTTTTTGTAGAGATTTACGAGTACGTACTCGTAAATCGAAAAATCGGCTGATACAGCGATAAAAACATAAAATCCCGTCAAAAGATATTTGCTAAATAACAGCAGATATTTTTTATAGAGAATTACGAGTACGTCCTCGTAAAGAAAAAATTGCATAAATGAGAAGAAATTACATACTTGAGGAGGAAATATCATGGAAGAACTGAAAATCGGTCTGGTAGGCACGGGCGCAATCGGCCGCACGCACATTGAGCGTATCAACAACACCCTGCAGGGTGCAAAGGTAGTCGGCTGCGCGGACGCAAATGTTGATTTCTGCAAGTCGGTTGCCGAGAAGTACGCCATCAAGGCTTGGGAGAGCGGCGAGGAGATGATCGCTTCGGACGAAATCGACGCCGTTGTTGTTACCACGCTCGATCCGTTTCACGAGCAGTACGTCATGGCGGCAATCAAGGCCGGCAAGTATGTATTCTGCGAAAAGCCGCTGGCACCCGAGGCGGATGCCTGCAAGCGCATCGTAGAGGCTGAGATGGCCGCCGGCAAGCAGCTGGTTCAGGTCGGCTTCATGCGCCGCTATGACCCGGGCTACAATCAGCTCAAGAAAGCTATCGATTCCGGCAAGTACGGCCTGCCGCTCATGCTGCACTGCGTACACCGCAACTATGACGCACCGGGTTTTACCACTTCTATGCCGGTTGAGAACTCCATGATCCACGAAATCGACGTTCTGCGCTGGCTGCTCGGTGAAAACTACAAGACTGCCGAGGTCGTATTCCCCAAGACCACCCGCAACGCGGAAGGCGAGCTGCGCGACCCGCAGATCATGTATCTGACCACCGAATCCGGCGTGCGCATTGATGTAGAATCCTTCGTAAATTGCCGCTACGGCTATGACGTCCGCTGCGAGGTCGTCTGCGAGGAGGGCTGCATCAACCTGCCCGAGCCGGCAAACGCCATGATCCGTACCAACGATTCCCGCGTAACGCCCATCTGCCACGACTGGTCCGAGCGCTTCCCGGAAGCGTACAATATCGAATTCCAGTCCTGGATCAACGCCTGCAAGGAAGGCCGCGTAGACGGTCCGTCCGCGTGGGACGGCTATACCGCACAGGTAACTGCAAAGGCCGCTTCCGAGGCGCGTGACACCCAGTCTGTTGTTGAAATCAAGTATGACGCAATGCCGGACTTCTATAAGAAATAACTTATCTTCTCTTTTTATTTTCTACTTCTCTTTCGCGTGCCGCGGTGCATCGGACGCCGCGGCACGAGCGAAGAACACTCTGAAAGGATATGCAAAATGAGATTCTGCTTAAATACCGACTGTCTCGGCTACATGCCGTTTGAAGAAATGCTTGATACCGTTGCGGAACTCGGCTACGAGTCCATCGAAATCGCCTGCGGCAACTGGTCCAAAGCGCCGCATATTGACCTCGATGCCATGCTGGCAAGCGAGGAGACCCGCAAGAACTACATGGATGCGATTACAAAGCGCGGACTGGTGCTTGAGGTGCTCAACTGCTCGGGCAACCAGCTTGCACCGAACGAGGAGGGCAAGCTGCATCAGGAGGTAGTCGAAAAGACCTTTAAGCTGGCAGGTCTACTCGGCGTCAAGAAAATCGTTATGATGAGCGGCTGCCCGGGCGGTTCGGCGGAGGATCACACCCCGAACTGGATCGTAACGAGCTGGCCGCCGATCACCACCAAGATTCTCAACTGGCAGTGGGATGAGGTGCTCATTCCGTACTGGAAGAAAACCGTCGAGTTGGCAAAGGCCAACGGCATTGAGAAGATCGCACTCGAGAACCACGGCTGCCAGATGGTCTACAATCCGGAAACGCTCATTCGTCTGCGTGACGCAGTCGGCCCGATGGTCGGCATGAACCTCGATCCGAGCCATCTGATGTGGATGGGCGGCGATCCGGTCGCCGCAGTACACAAGCTGGGCGCGGACCGCATTTACCATGTACACGCCAAGGACGTCCGCATCGAACGCAACTATATCGGTCCGGACGGCGTACTCGACACCAAGACCATCGACCAGTTTGCAAAGCGCACATGGAACTATGTTGCACTCGGTCACGGCCATGATGTCAGCTGGTGGAAGGAATTCCTGTCCTGCCTGAGCATGGAGGGCTATGACGGCCCGATCAGCCAAGAGATGGAGGATCTGACTATGCCGGCACTGACCGGACTGAAAAAGTCCACCACCGTACTCAAGGAAGCAATGCCCTGCGATCTGTAAAAAGTAACGCTTCGGCGCTATTGAATAAAAAAGAGAGACCCCTGAAGAGAAAAACGAGAGGAAAGAAAGGACAATTATCATGAAAAAGAGACTGTTAGCGATGACTCTGGCAAGCGCACTGTGTGCAGGTATGCTGGCGGGCTGCGGCGGCTCCCCTGCGAGCGACAACGGCGGCTCCTCCGCAGACAGCGGCAGCAGCGGTAACGCTTACAACATCTCGGTTATCGTAAAGCTGACCGACGGCCACTTCAACAAGGTTATGGCAGGTGCAAAAGCATACGCCGATGAGCACGACAACGTAAACGTAGATATCCAGTCTCCGACGTCGGCAACGTCCTACGATGAGCAGGTCAACATGATCGAGACCTCGCTCGGCAACCCGAGCATTGACGCGCTGGTACTGGCTCCGCTGCAGTCGAATTCTGCTTCCACGCTGGTTGCGAACACCGATAAGGTTGTAATCGCACTCGATACCGACTTTACCTCGGACAAGAAGCTCGCGTTTGTCGGCACCGGCAACAAGGACGCTGCCAAGAGCGGCGGCACGGCAGCCGTAGAAGCCGCCAAGGCGAACGGTGTTGACAAGCCGACTGTCCTTATCGTTACCGGCGTACAGGGCGACGAGACGCACGAAGCACGTCTGGCCGGCTACAAGGAAGGCGTTGAGGAAGCCGGCGGCGAGGTCATTGAGGTGCAGTACTGCGACGGTCTGGCTGAGAAGGCTGCAACCGCAATGGAATCCGTTATGCAGATGTATCCGGACGGCATTGATGTTGTTCTTTCCTCCAACGATGACATGGCAATGAGCGTTGTTAAGATCATCAAGGACTCCGGCAACGCCAAGTATGCCGACACCATCGTGTGCGGCTTTGACGGCAATACCTCCGCTATCTCCGCCATCAAGGACGGTACGCTCGGCATGGATATCGCCCAGCTCGGCTACGACATGGGCTATAAGGCAGTGGAAGCTGCGGTAAAGGCGCTGGAAGGCGAACAGGTTGATTCCTTCATCGACTCCGGTTCCAAGGTCGTTGACTCCACCAACTGCGATGAGTACATCGACGACATGAAGGCTAAGGGTCTGTGGGAGTAATTCGCAGACCGGCTGCACGCTGTTAAATCTCTTTTTCCTTTGGAAAAACGGTCGGGTCTGACGCTCCAACGTTCCCAATCGTACCGCCTCGGGACGGCGGTATTTGCCCAAGGGTGATAATGCTGAAACACACAGCGCACAGGACGAAGGTCCTGTGCGCTGTTTCGGTTCTTTGCTTGCAAAGCGGACATAAACAAAAAGTATCCACAGCCTGTGGATACTTTTGCGGCTGCACATCATATTATAAAAAGGAATCAGCCGGTCGGCTGATTCCTTTTTGCTCAATATCCCGTTTTAAGCAGTTTTCGTGCAGCCGCAAACGCCCTTTCCTCGCCCTCGTCGCGCAGAATACGCAGCAGGGATTCCAGCGCGGCGGCGGTATCCGGATGGATGATATAGTGATCGACCGAGTGTGCATAGTAATCATACGGATCGCTGTCGCGGTAGGCAGCACCGCGATAGGTCTTGCTGGCGGCTACGCGGTCGCAGAACATCTCTATTACATATTGAATGGGCATTTTCATGCCGCACATACCGGAGCCGTCGGCGGCGTAGTCGATCCAGTACTCCAGATGATGCTTATTCCGGCCCTTATGATGCAGCCATGCTGCGCTGTAGCCCTTTTCGCGGCGTTCGATTTCGTTCGGGCTGCGGTTGCCCTGATAATATTTTGCACCGGCGGAAAACTCCACCGGACTGAACTTGCTCAAATCGTGCGTCAGTCCCTGCCAGTATAATCCAACGCGCCAGCAGTGCCGGAGAACCAGAAAACGATGGTGCTGCACCGTGCGCAGATGTGAAAGCCATTTCATGGCATGCGCCCTCCTTTTTTCGGACTGATAGTATTCTACCATGCTGTGCGGAAAAAGAAAAGCAAAAAACAATGTGCAATGTGTGTCACAGGGAACTCGCGCTTTACGTTTTTTGCGCATTGTGATAAACTATAGCAGTTCAGACAGATACTGCATCGGGTGCATGCATACAGCACACAAATACCATTATCAATTTCATTTGCCATGCGGCAGTATGCCCGCGTAAAATTTCCGCGCTCTTTACGCGCGGTGCACGCTGCTTTAATTGTGCGGTGTTGCCTTATAGGAATGGAAAAAGAAAAATTCCGTGCATATGGGAAAATACATAGAATCGGATGAATTTGTTTACATACTATCATGAGGAAAAGAGGAAACTATGAAGGCATACAAGCGGTTGATCGCCGGAACGGCGGCTGCGGTCATGCTGGCGCTGACATGTGGCGGCTGCGGTGCGGAAAAGAAGCCGGTGACGATCACAATCTGGAACTACTATAACGGTGAGCAGCTCGAAGCATTCAACCGGATGGTGCAGAAGTTCAACGATACGGTCGGCAAAGAGCAGGGGATCACGGTGGAAAGCGCCAGTCAGGGCAGTGTAAATGATCTGGAGACTAACGTGCTGAACGCTGCGGAAGGCAAGGTCGGTGCGGAAGAGCTGCCGAATATCTTCTCCGGCTATGCGGATACCGCCTATGCGCTCGATCAGCAGGGCATGGTCGTGGACCTGAATGACTACCTGACCGAAAGCGAAAAAAGCGAGTACATCGAAGGCTATCTCACCGAGGGCGACTTTGACGGTGATGGCAGCATCAAGATTTTCCCGACCGCAAAGGCCACCGAGGTGCTCTATCTGAACGATACCGACTGGCAGGCGTTTTCGCAGGCGACCGGCACGACCTATGACGATCTTGCGACGGTTGAGGGATTGACCGCAGCAGCCGAGAAATACTATAACTGGACGGACGCGCAGACCGAAGCGCCGGATGACGGCCGTGCTCTGTTTGGCAGAGATGCGATGGCAAACTATCTGCTCATCGGTGCAAAGGAGCTTGGCTGCACGATTTTTGACGTGCAGAACGGCAAAATGACGCTTGATTTTGATAAAAATGTTATCCGTAAGCTGTGGGACAACTACTATGTGCCGTTTATCAAGGGCTATTTTGAGGCAAACGGCCATTTCCGCAGCGATGACATCAAAACCGGTACGATCCTGTCCTATGTCGGCTCCAGCTCGAGCGCGACCTTCTTTCCGGACAGCGTAATGACCAGTGATGACGACAGCCATTCGATCGAGCTGAAAGTGCTGCCGAATCCGCATTTTGCGGGTTGTGAACCGGTTTCGGTGCAGCAGGGTGCGGGCATGGTTGTCACCAAGGGCGATGAGGCGGAGATCAAGGCGAGCGTAATCTTCCTCAAGTATTTCACTGCACCGGAGAACAACATTCAGTTCTCGATCAGCTCGGGTTATCTGCCGGTCACCCGGGAAGCGAATAAAGAAGAAATGCTGGCTGACAGCGAGGTTGCTATGACACCCGAGGTCAAGTCCGTTCTGCAGATGGCGGTCAAGACGGTAAACGAGAATAAGCTGTACACCACCCGTGCCTTCGAGGGCAGCAAGAACGCGCGCAAGGTGCTGGAATACGCGATGAGTGATCTTGCTGTGGCAGACCGCGACACGGTGGAGCAGCGCATTGCAGCCGGGCAGAGCGCGGAGCAGGCCGAGGCGGAATTTCTGACAGATGCATATTTTGACAGCTGGTATCGGGATACGCTGGCGCAGCTTCAGGCACACGAAGGATAAGAGAAACAGCTCGAGAGATCAGGTTTGAACAGGCGGTGCGGTATGAAGGCTCGCAGTAAGCCAACAGAAAAACGGGAAAGATCGGTCTTTTCCACTATATTTATATCGGTACTGGTCATTCTGGCGGTCGAGGTCACACTGCTGATCGGCTCCATCGCGGTAAGCCGCGTGCCGCAGCAGCTGGACCGGAATGCGGAGGATATTTTAGCCAAACAGGTTGAGAACCGCAGCAGATATCTGGAGGATTTTCTCGTGCAGGCGCAGAATCTCGGCGATATGCCGAATCGGATCAACGAGAAGACCGAAGCGCTGCTGACCTCCGGTCAAATCTCAAAGGATACGCTGGGACAGAGCAGCGCTTCGAGCGAGCCGCTGCTTGAAGCGATTGCGGATGATTTGGTGACGCAGCTGCGCAGCTCGTCGGTGACGGGCGTATTCGTGGTGCTCAATACATGCGATCTGGATGCCCGCAAGACCAATGGGCGTCTGCCGGGCATTTATCTGCGCGATCTGGACCCGAATGCGGCGGCTTCCGAGCGCAACGAGGATCTGATGCTGTCGTTTGCACCGGCAGGAATCGTGAAGTCCATGCGTATTACGACGGACTCCTGCTGGCAGCCCGCGCTGGACTATGAAGAGCTTGATGATTTTGTGTATCAGCCGTTCATGACCGCCTATCAGGACGGCGGCAAGCTGCTGATGGCGCAGTACGGCCGCTGGACGACCTCGCCGTATGTTCTGCCGGGAGACAAGCGGGAAGCAATCGCATACGCGCAGCCGCTCATCCTGCCGGACGGCACGGTGTACGGCGTTGTCGGCGTGGAGCTGCTGTGCAGCTATCTGGAGGAGCAGCTGCCGCTGACCGAGCTGCAGAATGACGGCACCGGCGCATACCTGCTCGCCGTAATGACTGATGAAAAGCCGGTCGGCAGCATTCCGCTGCAGCCGGTGACGTTTTCTACGCAGGATCGTTCGCTGAAAAGCGCGCAGAGCATTGTCATGCAGGACAGCAGTGCTGCCGGCACCATTGTCGTCAATAAGACAAAATACTTCGCCTGTGCGGAACCGCTGACGCTGTACGACCGCAACGCACCATTTTCGAATGAGCACTGGCTGCTGCTCGGCATTGTGCCCAACAGCACGCTGTATAAAATATCCAACGATATGCAGAGTCTGCTGCTGGTGGCAGTCGTGCTGACGCTGGGTGTTGGTCTGGTATGCAGCTATCTGGTCAGCCGCGGACTGGCGCATCCGATCCGGCAGCTGTCCGACGAGGTAGCCGCTATACAGGATAAGAGAACGGAAATCCCAAAGCTCTCGCGCACCGGCATCCGCGAGATAGACGGCTTTTCCACCGCAATCACCCAGCTCAGTCAGGATATTCTGGATACCTCCACGAAATTCCTGCGTATTATGGACATGGCAAGTATTGAACTCGGCGGCTATGAAATCCGTGAGGACAGCGATAAAGTATTCGTGACCGACAACTTTTTCTCCATGCTCGGCATGCAGGACGCCAACCCGAATGATGTGACGCGGGAGCGGTTTGAGATGCTGATGGAGGAGCTGGTGCTGCAGAAGGAGAGCTTCAGTCTGCAGGATGGCGGCTGTGTGTTCACCATTCCGCAAAAGGACGGCAGTGAGCGGTTTGTCATGCTGCGCATCACCGGCGAGGACGAGGTGCAGGTCGGTCTGGTCGAGGATGTGACTGCAGCGACACTTGAGCGCCGCCGCATCGAGCATGAGCGCGATTACGATGTGCTGACCGGTCTGTACAACCGCCGTGCCTTTGATGCACGGGCGAAAAAATTGTTCCGTATGCCGGAAAAGCTGGGGCATGCTGCAATGCTGATGATGGATATGGATAACCTCAAGCAGATCAACGACACGTTCGGCCATGACTGGGGCGACCGATATATCAATCTGGCGGGTCAGTGCTTTGCACAGACGCTGCCCCAGAATACCATTTGCGCCCGTATGTCGGGAGATGAATTCATTGTGCTGTTCTATGATTACGATGAACGAGACGAAATCCGTCAGGTGCTGAACAGGCTTTCCGAAGCAATAAAGGAGCGCACGGCGCTTCTGCCGAACGGCGACACCATGCGCATCAGCATTTCCGGCGGTATCGCGTGGTATCCGGAGAACGGCAGGGATCTGGCTACGCTTAAAAAGTATGCGGATTTTGCCATGTATCAGGTGAAGCATGAGTCCAAGGGCGAAATGGGTGAATTTGATATCGGCGCCTATAATCAGGAGGTCTACGCAGCACAGCTGCGCAGGGAATTCCTGCAGATGCTGCGTGAGAACAGCGCGGGCTACCATTTTCAGCCGATTTTCTCGGCGCATACCGGCAGGGTGGCGGCGTATGAGGCGCTGATGCGTGTGAAAATGCAGCTTCTGAATTCGCCGCTGACCGTGATGAAGCTGGCGCGCGAGATGGACAAGCTGTACGAGGTTGAGCGGCTGACCATCTTCAAGGCGATGCTTGTGCAGCGGGTCGGAGGGGGAGTATCCTGCGTAGCGTTTGTGGTAGGCACATCGTGCTTTGTCGACTTTCATGATGGTGCGTTTAGCATCCTCTTCGGACATTTCCAGCGCATTCACGCAGTTTTCCAGCCGTGGATATGATTACGGCTGCCAAAACCATGGCGGATGCAGGACAGGGCGTGGCTTACACCATTAACAGCATCGGCATCATGTACAATCCGGATGCAGTTGATTTTGAGATAAAGGGCTTTGATGACCTGTGGGATTCCAGACTGGAAGGCATGGTTTCCATTCCGGAAATCACCACCACCTTCGGACCGGCCATGGTATATATGGCAAGCGACCATGCAGGTGTGGATATTAAGAGCGACAACGCAGAGGCTGCATTTAAGGCCCTGGAAGAGTTAAAGCCGAATCTGGTTAAGACATACGCCAAGTCCGCCGACCTGATTAATATGTTTACTTCCGGTGAAGTGGCGGTAGCGGTTGTGGGTGATTTTGGTGTTCCTACCATCCAGGCAGCTAACCCGGACCTTGTCTATGTGACGCCGGACATTACGTATGCTAACTTTAATACCATCAGCATTACCAAGAACTGTAAGAATAAGGATCTGGCCTATGAATATCTCAACTACCGTTTAAGTCCTGAGCTTCAGGCCAAGACAGGCAAGGCCCTGAACGAGGCGCCCACCAACAAAAAGGTTGAATTCACGGAAGAAGAGTCTAAGAACATGACATACGGCCCCAAGGCCGCCAATGCAAAGGTGCTGGATTACTCCTTTGTGAATCCGCAGTTAAACAGCTGGATTGACCAGTGGAACCGTATCATTAATAATTAGCTCCATGCTATAAACATACAGCAGGTATTAGGTTAGAAGAATAAGGATCCCTGGAGAGTGGCTATGAAGGTTGATTTCGTGGTAAAGGACGCCTGGGTTTTCATGACATACAGGCAGTGCTTTGAGAAAAGGGATGTTGCGGTTGCAGGGGAAAAGATTTACGCGGTTTCCCCTGCAATCTGCTATCCGGACGTGACAATGGTTGACGGCAGCGGAATGTACTGCGATATCCTGATAAACGGAGCGGGAGGCAACCAGGCCAGGGCTAATACATCGAAAGAATATTTTGAGA